>Ga0157363_1007684_pt1 | contig 10221 bp, 8 predicted proteins | sample AttsexASBM1_FD_111477 | JGI IMG/M metagenome (GOLD analysis project Ga0157363, IMG submission 111477) | Fungus gardens microbial communities from leaf cutter ant in Ribeirão Preto, State of São Paulo, Brazil - Atta sexdens ASBM1 | ecosystem: Host-associated > Fungi > Mycelium > Unclassified ...
CATGGGGTTTGATCTTAATAGCGGTGATGGCAAACCCTTAAGCACGGCACGAAAGTCGCTGCATATGCTGGGTGCACGGCTTGGACGTGAGGCACAGGCGGTACAGCATCTGCAGTACCTTGATGAGCAATTAGCGGCGGCGCGTGAGCGTCTTAAGCCTTGGGCGGGTCGCCCAGTGTTGCTGATGTCGCTGATGGACAGCCGTCACGCCATTACTTTCGGTGCCAATAGCCTGTTCCTTGAAGTGATGGAAATCCTTGGCCTGACCAACGCCTGGCAGGGGGAAACCAACTTCTGGGGGAGCGCGGTGATTGGGCTGGAACGTTTAGCCAGTGTTGGCGATGCGCAGGTGATTTGCTTTGACCACGATAACGACCGTGACATGCAGCAGGTGATGAATACGGCGCTGTGGCAGGCTCTGCCGTTCATCCGTGCGGGCCGCTTTAAGCGCGTGCCTGCCGTGTGGTATTACGGCGCGACCTATTCGGCGCTGAAATTTGTTCGCGTGCTTGAACACGCGCTGGAGTCGCATTGATGCACCATCGTCTTTTTCCTGTGGTGCTGTTAAGCACGCTTTTTCTCTTGGCACTAGGTTTAACGTTCATCAACTTGCGCGAGGCCCTGCCTACCGCGCAGTGGTCGCAGGCGATATTCGCGCCAGATACCAACAGCATTCAACAAGTGGTGTTTCATCACAGCCTGTTATCGCGTTTGGCACTGGCGCTGCTGGTGGGCGCAGGGCTTGGTTTAGCCGGTTTGTTATTCCAACAGGTACTGCGTAATCCGCTGGCGGAACCGACCACGCTGGGTGTTTCATCGGGTGCGCAACTTGGCATTACGGTCGCCACACTATGGCAACTACCGGGTGGTGAACTGACACAGCAGTTTGCTGCGCTGGGTGGCGCAGTGCTGGTCGGCGTGCTGGTATTTGGTGTGGCCTGGGGTAAACGCCTGTCGCCAGTGACGCTCATTCTGGCCGGTCTGGTACTCAGTTTGTATGCCGGTTCATTGAATCAAATCTTTGCCATTTTTAATCATGACCAACTGCTCAACATGTTCCTGTGGAGCACTGGCGCGCTAAATCAGATGGATGGGCACAATGTGGCGATGCTGTGGCCGCGCCTGATATTGGCATTTGCGGTGGCGCTGGCGCTGTTACGCCCTTTAACCCTGATGGGGCTGGATGATGGCGTAGCGAAGAATCTTGGCCTGGCGCTCTCTGCGGCACGTATCGCGGCGCTGGCGTTGGCTATTCTGCTCAGTGCGCAACTGGTGAATGTGGCAGGAATTATTGGCTTTATCGGCCTGTTTGCTCCCTTGCTGGCGAAAATGCTCGGTGGACGTCGTTTGTTGAGCCGTATGCTGCTGGCACCGCTGATTGGTGCGTTGCTGCTGTGGCTGGCCGATCAGTGTGTGCTGTGGCTAACCAGCCACTGGCGTGAAGTCTCAACGGGCACGGCGACCGCACTGATTGGCGTGCCCATTCTGCTGTGGTTGCTGCCGCGTCTGCGAACCGGATCGGTACCGCCCGCCATGAATCTCGGCGATAAAGTGCCAGCTGAACGGCAAAAAGTGGCGTTCTGGTGTGTGTCCGGGCTGGCGATTCTGGCGATGTTTTGCGTTATCGGTCTGGCGTTTGGTCGCGATGCGCATAGCTGGACGTGGGTCAGCGGCGAGATGTGGCATCAACTGTTGCCGTGGCGCGCACCCCGTGTGCTGGCCGCACTGGTGGTGGGCATGATACTGGGCGTGGCAGGGGCACTGATCCAACGTCTGACCGGCAATCCGATGGCGAGTCCGGAAGTGTTAGGTATTAGCTCCGGTGCCGCCTGTGGCGCGGTGGTGATGATGTTCTTTGTGCCGGGTGATGCAGTGGCGTGGTTATTACCTGCCGGTGCCTTAGGAGCGGCACTGACGCTGTTGGTGATTATGTTGGTAGCCAGTCGCGGTGGTTTCTCGCCAGAACGTATGTTACTCGCGGGCATGGCCCTCAACAGTGCTTTTGTCACCTTGTTGATGGTGCTGATGGCGAGTGGCGATCCGCGTATGGCCGGGTTACTGACTTGGATTTCAGGATCGACCTACAACATCAGCATGCAGCAGGCAGTACAGAGTGCGGTGGTGGGCATCATATTGATTGCTCTGGCACCGCTGGCAAGCCGCTGGCTGACGCTGCTACCGCTGGGCAGTGCGACGGCACGTTCGGCAGGCATGGCATTGACCGGATCGCGTTTAAGCCTGTTGTTACTGGCGGCGGCATTAACGGCTACCGCGACCTTAACCATTGGTCCACTCAGTTTTGTGGGGCTGATGGCTCCGCATATCGTACGTATGCTGGGATTCCGTCGCGCGTTACCTCAGGTACTGATGGCGGGACTGTTAGGGGGAGGATTGATGCTGTTTGCTGACTGGTGCGGCAGGATGCTGGCGTTCCCGGATCAAATCCCGGCGGGGTTAATGGCGACCTTTATTGGCGCGCCGTACTTTATCTGGCTGTTGCGTCGGGCCTAAATATGCAATCAACGGCAATGCGTATCTGTGGGGTATGTGCGTATCAAGGTGTAAACGGGAACGTCAATTTAAGGTCGCCATTAATGGAATCATGCTGATCACTTAAGTGCGTTTCATTCGCCATTAATGGCGACCCTACATTGTTCGGTGCGGCTTTCGTAGGGTGCGCATTCATGCGCACTGATTTGTGCTTAAGTGGACGCCATTAATGGTGACCGCTAATTGATTTACAGCTTCGCGAAGCTGCGGCGCGCGGCATCAACGGTGCGCTGAATATCTTCCTGGCTGTGTGCCAGTGACATAAAGCCCGCTTCAAAGGCCGATGGCGCAAGGTAAACGCCTTCTTCCAGCATCAGATGGAAGAAACGCTTAAAGCGCTCAACATCGCATTTCGTCACGTCGGCATAGCAGGTCACGCTTGCTGCATCGGTAAAGAAGATGCCGAACATGCCACCAACGTGGTTGATCACCAACGGGATATTTTCCGCTTTCGCTGCCGCTAATAAGCCTTCTGACAACTGCGTTGTGAGGTCAGTTAAGGTACTGTGCGTGCCAGGCTGAGCAATCTGCGTCAGGCAGGCAAAACCCGCAGCCATGGCAATGGGGTTACCGGAGAGTGTCCCCGCCTGGTAAACCGGACCCGTTGGCGCCAGCGCTTCCATCACGTCACGGCGTCCACCAAAGGCACCCACTGGCATACCGCCGCCGATGATTTTGCCGAGACAGGTCAGGTCTGGCGTCACATCGTAATAGGCCTGAGCACCGCCCAGCGCAACACGGAAGCCGGTCATCACCTCATCGATAATCAGCAGTGCGCCAAACTCATCACATAGCGCACGCAGGCCAGGCAAGAAATCGGGCTGAGGTGGGATGCAGTTCATGTTACCCGCCACCGGTTCTACGATGATACAGGCGATATCTGCGGGGTACTGCTCGAACGCGGCACGCACTGAGGCTAAGTCGTTGTAGTTACAGGTCAGCGTGTGTTTTGCAAAGTCAGCGGGTACGCCGGGAGAGTTCGGCTGGCCTAAGGTCAGGGCACCGGAACCGGCTTTCACCAGCAGGCAATCTGCGTGGCCGTGGTAGCAGCCTTCAAATTTGATGATCTTATCGCGATGGGTAAAGCCACGCGCCAAACGAATGGCACTCATGGTGGCTTCGGTGCCCGAGTTAACCATGCGCACCATATCCATGCTTGGCACCAGCTCACACACCAGCTCGGCCATTTTGACTTCCATCTCGGTCGGCGCGCCGAAGCTCAGACCGCGTGCCGCCGCTTCAATCACTGCGTTACGAATATTGGCATTATTGTGGCCAAGCACCATCGGGCCCCATGAACCGACATAGTCGATATAGGCTGTGCCATCGGCGTCATACAGATAAGCACCGTCGGCGCGTTCGATGAACAGCGGCACGCCGCCCACACCGGTAAAAGCACGTACCGGGGAGTTCACACCGCCAGGGATCAGGCGTTGCGCTTCGGCATACAGGTTTTCTGACTTACTCATTGATCGGCTCCTGCTGTTCTGGAAAAAATTCTGGCGCCATTCTAAGGAAGAACGGCCTAGGGTGAAAGGCGCTCGGGTGCTAAAGCCACAGTAAAGCTATACTTTAGCGCACCGCTGGCGGCACACAGTGTCAAGCACGGCACTTGATTGCACTGGGCGGCTGGCAGATAATAGTGAAATTAAGGTTGTTTTCTGACCTGGACGTTTACCCGGAGTATAAGATGAGTGACGACGTAGCAGCGCTGCCTTTGCAATTCACTGATGCAGCAGCAAAAAAAGTAAAAAACCTGATTGCGGATGAAGAAAATCCAGAGCTGAAACTGCGCGTGTACATCACCGGTGGCGGTTGCAGCGGTTTCCAGTATGGTTTTACTTTTGATGATCAAATGAATGACGGCGACATGACCATCGAGAAGCAGGGCGTGGCGCTGGTCGTCGATCCGATGAGCCTGCAATATCTGGTCGGTGGCTCAGTGGACTACACCGAAGGTCTGGAGGGTTCGCGCTTTATCGTCACTAACCCGAACGCAAAAACCACCTGCGGTTGCGGCTCTTCCTTCAGCATCTGATTCCTCTCTGACCGCCGTCCTGGCGGTCAGAAATCTACCATTCAATCGTCACTAAACGCGACGTCTCACGGCGGTTTGCATCGCGTTTCAGTATGCTTTCAGTGACGCGCGGCTGTGCACTAAAGTGACGCCCACAATCAATCAATGGCAGATTTTTTCCGCTCTGGCGTGAGATATCGCATCGGGAGAACAATGTCAGCGTAACGGCAACAGAGCCCGTTGAGGTGGCCGCACCAATTGGCGCCGCCATCGCAAGCCCTATGGCCAGCAGCAGGGCTCTGGTCATGTATGATTCCTGGTGAAGTCAAAAATTGCGCTTTGCGCAAAAAGGGCACAGAGCTTACGTGGCCGCCGTGCCTTGTATTTTGATTTTCGACAATTTTTGTCGAATCTTTAGTCTTGCTTGGTGTTATTTTTCGCCGGATGTAAATCTTCGCACAGCTGTTTTGCGGCTAACAGCATGCGCGGGCCGGGGCGGCTCAGCCAATCGTCATTTATCGCGATCACTGGCACAGCCAGTTGTGGCTGCCAGAAGGTGGCGATATTCGCGGCTTGCTGCGGGCCGCCACCGATCACAATCGCCTGCGGATGGCGCGCCAACACTTGTTCACGGCTCACCTGCGGCCAGCTCACGCTGCTGTCGGCGAAGATGTTTTTACCCCCGCACAGCGTGATGACCTCGTTTTGTAGCGTATTACGGGCAGCGGTAAACAACGGCTGCTGTCCAAACTGCAAAAACAGAGGAATCGGCGTTTGCTGCTGATAGTGTTTACGTAAGCTCTCTTCCTGTGCCCGGAGTGCCCGCGCCGCCGCGACAGCCTGTTGTGGCTGCGGGCTCCACTGCTGCAAGGCGGCCAAGGCATCAATCATTTGATCGAGAGTTTGTGGATCGATCCACTCAACCTTAATCCCTAAACGTTGCAGCTGCTCGATTTGACGCTGTGGATTGCCACCGCGCCATGCCAACACGACATCCGGCTTGAGCAGCAGGATACGTTCCACCTTAATACCTTGCCAGTTGGCCACTTGTTCAAGGGTTTTGGCTTGCGCGGGATAATCTGAATAGGCACTGACAGCCACTGGCGTGATGCCTGCAGCGAAAGCCAGTTCAGTCAGATGGGGAGCGAGTGTAATGACGCGAGGTGCCGCGGCAAACAGGCTATTGCCGATCAGCAATAGCCCAAGCAGCAAATATTTAGCCACGCGCCAGCTGTGCCAGCAGGTTTTCAACCATCAGAGACGATTGCTTAGCGGCGACAGACAGGAACTCGTCAAAACTTAAATGCGACTCTTTGTCAGCCACATCAGAAATGGCGCGCACCACAACAAACGGCACCTTGAACTGATGGCACACATGGCCGATCGCGGTCGCTTCCATCTCTACCGCAATGGCCTGCGGGAAGGTGCTACGGATGCGTGCCAGCGGCTCGGCACCGTTGATGAAGGCATCGCCACTCACCACCAGGCCGCGCACGGCATTGAGGTCCAGCTGTTTAATCACTTGTTCGGCCGCGGCAATCAGTTTTTCATCCGCTGCAAAGGCCGCTGGGCAACCCGCCATTTGACCCGGCTCGTATCCGAATGCGGTGACGTCAGCATCGTGATAGCGCACTTCATCAGACACTACGATGTCACCCACTTTCAGCGTCGGTGCTAAACCGCCTGCTGAACCGGTGTTAATAATCACGTCTGGCTTGCACAGCTCGAGCAGCAGGGTGGTGCCCAATGCTGCAGCGGTTTTGCCGATACCTGATTTCAGCAGAGCAACCTCAACACCGTTTAAGGTACCGGTGTAAATTTCGCAGCCGGCCAGCGTCAGTGTCTGACGGTTTTCAATTTTGTCACGCAGCAGAGTGACTTCCTGCTCCATCGCGCCAATAATGCCTGCTTTCATAAAGAATCTCGCTGTAGTTATGGATGTAAACCTCAAAAGTGAGGCATAGTCTACCATGGCTAACAGAGGATGAATTCACCAAAAAATAAGGGGGAATGATGGCAGCGATTAATTTCAGGAAGAAGATCAGCTTTACCCGCCCTTATACCAGCCGCAAAGATCCCGAAGGTGAATACTTTATTACGCGCCACTTTGAGAGCGATCGTGGGCGTATTATTAATTCTGCCGCCATTCGTCGTCTGCAACAGAAAACCCAGGTATTCCCACTCGAGCGCAATGCCGCCGTACGTTCACGCCTGACGCACTCGTTGGAAGTGCAGCAGACCGGGCGATATATCACGAAAGAGATTCTGCAAACGCTTAAAACACAAGGCGGGCTGGCCCAGTATGGGCTGGATGAGTTTGAGGGGGCGTTTGAAAGTTTGATTGAAATGGCTTGCCTGCTGCACGATGTCGGCAATCCACCCTTTGGTCACTTTGGTGAAGCGGCGATTAATGACTGGTTCGACGATAATCTGCCAGCCGAGCTGGTAGACCCATTAGTCGCTGGGGTGGCTGACGACACTCAGCGCGCAGATTTTGACCAGCTAAATGCAATGATTCGTCAGGATTTGTGCCACTTCGAAGGCAATGCGCAGGCGATCCGTTTAGTGCATACCTTGCTGCAACTCAACCTTAGTTATGCGCAAGTGGCCTGTATTCTGAAATATACGGCCCCCGCCTGGTGGCAGGGTGATAAACCGGCTGAATTTAGCGTGCTAATGAAAAAGCCGGGCTTTTATTTGTCTGAGCGTGAATATGTCGCTGACTTGCGTGCGGCAACCGACATTAAAGAACACCATCGTTATCCGTTGACCTGGATAATGGAAGCCGCTGATGATATCTCATACTGTATTGCCGACCTGGATGATGCCGTCGAAAAAGATATCTTTGATGTCGAAACTCTCTATAAATATTTGTTAAAAGCCTGGGGCACGGTCAACAATGGTGATGCCTTTAGTCGCACTATTGGTGAGGCGTGGAAAGAGGCCAACCAGAAAAAACGCCGCAGTATTAGCGACCAGTTTTTCATGTCATTACGGGTTAACGTCCAGAATGTGCTGGTAAGCCATGCGGTCCGTCGTTTTGTCGATAACCTTCCCGCTATTTTTGAGGGCGATTTTAATCACGCGTTGCTCGAAGATGATGGCGATGAAGGGCGGTTACTGAATCTTTTTAAAACCGTGGCGCGCCAGCAAGTGTTTAATCACCCGGAAGTTGAACAGCTGGAATTGCAAGGCTATCGCGTAATTAAAGGGCTGCTGGAAATATATCAGTCCCTGATGCTGCTGGACTATGAGCAATTTACCTCGCTGATGAACGACGATTTTCTGGCGAAACATCCGATTGAAACCCGGTTATTCCACAAGCTTTCTGGTAAACATCGAAAAGCCTATCAGCAGCAGATGCGCGCTTTAATTGTTGAGCATAAATATCAACGCTTGTTGTGGGAGCGTTATTATCGCTCACGATTGATTCAGGACTATATCAGCGGCATGACAGATAATTATGCGTGGGATGAGTATCGCCGTTTGATGGCAGTGGAATAAGCGGAGTTTTGTAAAGATGAAGAATAAATTTTTACCTTTGCCCAAAACTTCATTAGGAACTTCGCGCTAAAAACTTAATCTCATCATCACGACCACAGCAATGGTCTGGCCGTAAATTCTAGAGAGACACAGACAAATGAAAAAAAGCACATTAATGTTAAGTGCGCTGGCGCTTAGTCTGGGCATGGCATTAAGCCCTGTCAGTTTCGCGGCGGAAACCGCTTCCTCCTCGAGCCAACAGCTGCCAAGCCTGGCGCCGATGCTGGAGAAAGTGATGCCTTCCGTGGTGAGTATCAGCGTTGAAGGCAGCACCACGGTGAAAACCCCGCGTATGCCGCAACAATTCCAGCAATTCTTTGGCGATAACTCGCCATTCTGCCAGGACGGATCGCCATTCCAAAGCTCACCCATGTGCCAAAGCGGTGGCGAGGGTGGCCAGGGCGGTGATGGCGGAGCCAACACCCAGCAGCAAAAATTCCGTGCGCTGGGTTCTGGCGTCGTGATTAATGCGGATAAAGGCTACGTGGTCACCAATAACCACGTCGTGGAAAATGCCACTAAAATTCAGGTGCAGCTGAGTGATGGACGTCGTTACGATGCCAAAGTGATTGGCAAAGATCCGCAATCTGACATTGCGCTGATTCAGCTGAAAGATGCGAAGAACCTGACTGCCATCAAAATCGCCGACTCTGACGATTTACGCGTCGGTGATTATACCGTGGCGATCGGCAACCCGTACGGACTGGGTGAAACGGTGACGTCCGGTATTGTCTCGGCACTGGGTCGTAGTGGCCTGAATGTTGAGAATTATGAAAACTTCATCCAGACCGATGCGGCGATCAACCGGGGTAACTCTGGTGGTGCGCTGGTGAACCTCAATGGTGAGCTGATCGGGATTAACACCGCGATTCTGGCACCGGACGGCGGCAACATTGGTATCGGCTTTGCTATTCCAAGTGCGATGGTGAAAAACCTGACCGCGCAGATGATTGAGTACGGCCAGGTGAAACGCGGCGAGCTGGGGATCATGGGTACCGAGCTGAATCCTGAGCTGGCAAAAGCGATGAAAGTGGATGCACAGCGTGGTGCCTTCGTCAGTCAGGTATTGCCAAATTCAGCCGCCGCGAAAGCGGGCGTGAAGGCCGGCGATGTCGTGGTCTCGATGAATGGTAAAGCGCTGACCAGCTTTGCTGCGCTGCGTGCGGAAGTCGGCTCATTGCCGGTGGGGACCAAACTGCAGCTTGGCCTGCTGCGCGATGGCAAACCGGTGAATGTGGACGTTGAACTCCAGCAAAGCTCGCAGGAAAAAGTCCAGTCCGCGACGATTTACACCGGCATCGAAGGTGCTGACCTCAGCAACGTTGACAGCAACGGCCAGAAAGGTGTGCGAGTCGATAATGTGAAGGCGGGCAGTGCGGCAGCGCGTATTGGTCTGAAGAAAGGTGACGTGATTATGGGCGTTAACCAGCAGGCGATTACGAACTTAGGCGAGCTGCGCAAAATCCTTGATACCAAACCGTCAGTGTTAGCACTCAACGTGCAGCGTGGCGACAGCAGCCTTTATCTGTTGATGCAGTAAGATTCAGGCAAGTGAACAGAGGCGAGCGCTGGCTCGCCTTTTTTATCTCTGCGTTTTCCGATCACTAGCATCAGCACCAACTGGCTTTGTTTCAATTTGTGCAAATGTCCGTTCTGCAATGTGACGTCTGCCTCAATTCCCGTATTCTCTATCCGGCTATGTGCAGTTGCACAATGCCAGGCGTATCGGTGATGCGTATTCTGTTAGTTGTTCCCTTTCTCTGGAGTGATTGATGGCCACCTATCATCTGGATGCGCGACTGGCTCAGGATATTGTTGCCCGCACCATGCAAATTATTGATAGCAATGTCAACGTGATGGATGCACGCGGCCGCATTATTGGCAGTGGCGACCGAGAGCGTATTGGCGAATTGCACGAAGGCGCATTACTGGTGCTCTCACAGGGAAGGGTGGTGGACATTGATGAAGCCGTCGCCAAGCACCTGCACGGCGTGCGCCCGGGCATCAACCTACCGTTACGCATCGATGGCGAAATCGTTGGGGTGATTGGCTTAACCGGGCAGCCTGCGGCACTGCGTCACTATGGTGAACTGGTGTGCATGACCGCCGAA
>Ga0157363_1007685_pt1 | contig 10221 bp, 12 predicted proteins | sample AttsexASBM1_FD_111477 | JGI IMG/M metagenome (GOLD analysis project Ga0157363, IMG submission 111477) | Fungus gardens microbial communities from leaf cutter ant in Ribeirão Preto, State of São Paulo, Brazil - Atta sexdens ASBM1 | ecosystem: Host-associated > Fungi > Mycelium > Unclassified ...
AGTCTGTTAGATAAACTAAAAGCTTTTATTTATCTGCTAAGTCTAGTTTATATATTATGTAGCTTCAAACCAAGCTATAGGGTCTATGTTATCTAGCTTATCTATAAGTAGGGTTGTAATCTAATTCTAAATTGTATTATAGAGACTTTTATAAAACTTAACTACTAAAGTATATAATGTTATGATTCAGTGACCTTAGAGTTAATCAAAGAAGGAAACCTTATATTAGAGTTAACATAAGAGAACTCAATAGAGAACTCTGTACAGAATTGTCTACCTTATATACTAAAAGCCCATGGTCCATGCTCTACTACTTTTGCCTATTCTAAATAACCATGTATTTGCCTTAAGATTAACATGTGTTAAATATACTATATGATATTATTCTTCCAGAATCTTCTACATTCTTTCTTTGCTACCATATGACTTGTGACTGTGATATGTAATATGTGATAGTGTGTCACACTAAAACCTAACCTTAAGTTCAGAAAGAAAGAAAAAAGATATTAGAAAAAATTCAAGTCTAGGCTTCATAACTCTAACATATAAATTAGTATAATTGGCTTCTGATATAAATAATTAGAACTCATCTAAGTAGTTCTCTACTACATAGCTTCTCTGATAATATATTACATCTTCTATTTTGTTAATAACTTTAGTAATGATATTGATAAAAAAGAAGTGCTTTTAGAAGAGTTAACCAAACTTAGACTAAATAGTAATGGAAAAGATACTTATAGTAGACTTCTTACAAAAGATCTCTTTTAACTGTTTAAAAAGATAAGAGATAAAAGCTTAAAAACACTCTACTAGCCTGATCACTACTGAAGTTCAGTGAAGTTAGTAAATACCTCCAAGGCATGCTAGTACTTGGCTACTTTTCTCAAATAATATTGGAGAATGCCCAAGATCTTATTAATAGGAATAAAGTTTATAAGATAATTAGTTAGAATAGTCATTGTACAAGAAGTAAGAAAGAAAAAGAAAGGTCAAGATATAAAATAAGTAATCTGAGACTATTAAACTTTTGATATATTGAGATCTCCAAAGAGAAGAGTCTGTTCTGCTGTTAGAGCAACTGGATAAAGATTATAGTAATGCAATAGAGATTATGACTTCAGAAGTCCTAAGAAATATATTTATTAGACAAAGTACAAAGACACTTATCTCCAGGAAGTTCTAAGAGAACAAAATGAAAACTCCTAGAGATAGTGACTATCCTAAATAGTGCTGATTGCTACAATCTTAACTTAGTTCAGATTGCAACTTAGGCAAAGACTTAAGTAAGAGTGGAGAATGAGTCAATTGATAAAGCATAAGAATACAGAATAATATCTATAGCTATATATACCTAATCACCATGAGTTATACATAAGGCATTCTTGAAAAATACATGAAGAAAACATGATAAAGCTTCTACTACTATATGAGATGCTGACTAATTATACATGTGAATACAACAAAGTGCAGTAGATAAATAAAGCAGAAATAAACAAACTCCAACATATATTGTCTATAAAGTAACTACTTGTAAGATATGAGATATTGATTATAACAATATCCTTATTTTAATGTTCATGTCCTTATAAAATTGAGTCTAAGAATGCTAATTATATTTTTGTTTACTAAACTTGACAGCAATTTCTTTCTAATATTGTTTATTTTGTTTTCTATTTTATTAAATAAATTTATAATGTAGTAGTGAATAAAATGAAACAGTCTTTATTGATGACTGTAGTATCTTCAAGGCCTTCTCTAGATTGTTAACTTCTTCTCATATAAGACAGATTTAGGTATTTTTAGTTTGCTGGTTTTTGATAATGCATCATATAGTTTATATAGAAATACTTCTTTATCTTAAACAATATCTTCTTTCTGTTTTCCTTTGTTTACATCCATTAGTTACAATGCTTCTTCATATATATCTTAGTATTTTTTTATATTATTACTATATACTTCTCAATTTGTTTGTCTTCTTTTTCTTTGTATTGATCTAGTTTATCTGTTAATAGTGTTTGAACATGGTATTATGTCTCTTCTAATTTGTTCTTTATATATATTGTTAGACTATCATAGAATAGTTTCAATGTTTTTAAGTTTGATATTTATAGTGTTGGTTAGCTTAACCATTTCTTGAAACTGCAATTATATATTGGCTATTGTTTCTAGTTCTCAAACTATTTTGTAATATTTCCTGGTCTAGTCTCTTTTTTCATGGTCTAGGGTTTTGATTAGGTCTATATTGTTAACCATTGTAAACAATATAAGAGTTAGAGAAGGTAGGTGCAGTGGTAAATTGGTAGGCCATTTGGATCAAGTTCTTGATATTAGTATAACTTAATATGTTGATTTAGAATTTTACTTCCTTCTTTTATAGGTTTCAACTCAAAATCTTTGTCTAGTATTCTTTAATTCCTCTCTAGCATGTGGTAATCCTAATTCTGTTATTAATTGATTATATTCATTCCTATATTCCTTCCAATGTACTAAGAATTGTGTGTTGCATTCTCATTTTCTATAATTCTGTACTTCTTCTACTTTATATTCTTCTTCTTTATTAATAATGTCTAGTGATAGTTGTTATGACTTAGGCTTAGGTGTTAAAGCAAAAGACATACTCTTGTATTAAGTAACACAAGAGAACTCAATAGAGTTCCTAAGTACAAATGTCTACCTTATATACAAACTACTGATAGTCCATGCTATACTTCATTAGCCCTATTCTAATAACCATGTGTTCACTTTGAGGTCAACATATGTTAACTATACCATATAATGTTATCTTTTTCTAGAACCTTCTACATTGTTCCATTGTGTCACATGAGTATGTGACATATGATAGTGTCTTGTTTTGTTTTGATTATCTTTGGTCAATAATAAAAAATAAAAAATAAAGGAAAAATAAAATGAATAAAATAAAACTAAGTTCATTATTTTCAACTCTGATATCATCCTCCTTTCAAGGTTTCTCCTCTGGAGAAATTGACTTCCATCTTTGCCAGTTCCTCTCTAACTTCTTTAAATACTTGTCCTCAGACTTTCCATTATCCCATCTGAACAAAATCTTCCCTGTATACTTCCCTGGTAACTCACTTCTTCTAAACTTCTCCATATTTGGATTTAACTTTATCTTTTATCTTTCATCTATCCTCTTCTGTCTTCTAACTTCTGCACCTATCCTTTCCTCAAACTCATCTACTAGCTCTCTTGTATTTTTCTTTTTCTTTTTCTTTTCCCATATGTCATTTTCTACTATAAACCTCTTCTAGCATACTAAATACTTTTCTACTCCCACATCTTCTTCTTATTCAATATCTTCTTAACTTTCCATTTCTCTACTCCTTCTACTTCTGCTGATTTTGGCTTCTTCACTTTTTATCTCTTCACTAGTTTCTTATATCTTACCACTCTGCTAATATTTACTACTAGGTGAATCCTCATTGAGGCCAGTAGCTTCAACTTTACCACATTCTTCAACACTACTTTCTCTATCTTGTATAGTTCCACACATCTCTCTATCAACTTCTTTGCTAGTCTTTTTATGAATATTAAGTCTTTTGTACTTAGCATCACTTTCTCTTCCTTTTTCCATTCCTTTACTTTCTGTCTTCCTCTATTTGCCTGTTTTTTCATCTCTTCCTGTACTTTCCTTAATACTGCTCTCACTTCCTCCTATATTCTTATTATTCTTTCTATAAATTCTGTCACCTTTTCTACTTTTCCCTTTCTTCTAATATTTGCTCCTATCTGTAACTCTCTTTCATAGTTTGCCATAAAAGATGAAACTTTTGTTACTGTATGACCCTTGTTATTCACTACAAACTCCGCTATTACTAACTACTCTGGCCAATCTTTCTATCTATGTTCTGTGAAGAACCACAAGTATTACTCCAACTCTTGGTTCATCCATTTGTGGGTAGAATGTTGTCAATAATCTCGACTCTATTTCTAGTATCTTGTTCAACTCTTTTATCAACTCTGCTACAAACTGTAGTTCTCTATTGCTTATCACACTCTTGAGTAATCCATATAACTTCCACATACTATCTCTAAACAATCTTGCTAACCTCTCTGTTGTTGTTTCCTCTATAGTTGCCACAAAATATGCCATTTTTGACAACCTATTGCATACCACTAATATTGCATCCTTTCCTGCTACTAATAGTAACTTCATAATAAAGTCCACTGTCAGATAAGTCCATGCTTTCTCTAGTATCTCATTTGCCATTAACTTTCCTGCTAGTGCCTCTGTTCTATTCTTCATTCTCTAATACATATCACAACCATCCACATATTTTCTAACATCTTTGTTACTCCTGGCCACTAGTAACTCCTTGTTACCAACTTCATCATCTTCCATCTTCCTCTATGTTCTGCTGCTGGTACATCATGATGTAATTGGATTATCTCCACTTTTAACTCTTCATCCTTTGGTACATATATTTTTCCTTCCTTTAACACCAAATCCTTCTCTATCTGCCATTCATCTCCTCATAATACTTTTACTCCTGCCTTTTTCATCTCTTCTACTACTCTAACTACTTCTTCATCCTTACTCCTAAGTCTTTTTTATCTTTTCTACTATATCTACTTCTAGTCCTTTTATTACTACTTCTTACAAACTACATAGCCAACAGTCTTTTATAAATACTTGATTATTGTTATCTTTTTCTACTTCCACCTTCCAATTCAGTCTCCTACCAAGTCCATCTGCCTTCCCCATTTTTGTTCTTAGAACATGTTTTAAGGTAAAATCAAACCTCAATAGATATAAAGCTTATTAAGCTTGTCTTTGATTCAACTTCTGTGCCTTTATAAAGTATTCTAAATTCTTATGGTCCATCCAGATCTCAAACTTGAACTTAGCATCTTCTAATAAATATCTCTAGTTTTCTAGTCCTCTTATAACTGCCAACATTTTTTATTGTGTATTTTGTAATTTCTCTCTGTCTCATTCAATGATTTTGATAAATATGTTACCAGTCTCTATTTCCCATTCTTACACTCCATAGATAAAACCTCTTCTATTGTATAATTCAATACATCTACCTCCATTCTCATTTTTTTATCTAAGTCTGGTGCTGCCAACACCAGTTCTTTTACTATATCATGCAATGGTCTAGCTATGGCTACAAAATCTTTTATAAATCAGCAATAATAATTTGCTAATTCTAAGAATTTCTGTATGTTCTTAACTCCTTTTAGAGTCAGCCAGTCCAATACCCCTTTCACCTTTTCTTCTTTTATCTTAATTCCTTCTAGCCTGATTACTACTCCTAAGAATCTTACCTCTCTTACTTTTCACTTATATTTTTCTGGTTTTACATATAAATCATTTTCTGCTAACCTCTTTACTACTTCCTCTACTATCTCATCATGTCCCTTCTCTTCTTCTATTCCTATTATCACATTATCAATGAACACCACCACTTTTTCTGTGTTTATCAAGTCTCTCAATGACTTATTCATTATGGCCTGAAATGTGGCCAGTGAATTTGTTAATCCAAAAAGCATAACAGTAGGCTCAAAAGATTTCTCTAGGATTGTGAAAGCTGCCTTCTACTCATCTCCTTCTTTAATTCACACATTGTTGTATCCCCATCTTAAGTCCATTTTTGTAAATATTTTCTTAGTCCCAATATTCTCAATTACATTCAAAATAAGCAGCAATGGATAGTTGTTCATAATGTCACATGGTGGTCACTATCCCACAAGTCAGTATTATGTATGACATTATGACATATAATGTCACACATCACAGGGTGTGACAATGTATGTGATGATATGTCACAGTCATACATTACATTACACTGACTGATCACATTACACTTTCTTTATCAAAGTTGAAAGCAGTAGACTTGAATTATTTTCATTTCTATTTTCTTTTTAATTTAGTTTCTTTTATTCTATTTTTAGAACTAGGATTAGGATTAGTAATGGTATCACTTGGTCACACATCAGTCACATCAGATGACATGATGACAGTGACAATCACAAGTTACATCATGCAGGGAAAAACATAGAAGATTCTGGAAGGATGATGTCATACAACATATATAACATGCATTAACCTTATGACATATACATGGTTGTTTAGGGTAGGCTAGAAGTAGTTTGCATGGACCATTAGATATTAGTATATAAGGTAGACAATCTTGTACAGAGTTCTCTATCAAGTTCTCTTATATTAACCCAATACAAGGTTCTTTCTCTTGATCAACCCTAAGATCTTGAGTTTGTAACACCCTTTCTAATTAGGAAGCTGACTTAGCTAATCTATGGATCATGTTGAAAGATCCAAGCATAAGGGCTTGGGGGACTGTTTCCAGCCCAAAAACCAAGTTTCTGCCCTCCTCAGCAGATATCTGGTCATTCCAGCTCATAGTAGATACTTTCTCTTTAGGAATGAGAGCAGGAAGAGCAGCTAGAAGCTTCAGAGAAGGCAATCTTTAGAAGAGAGCTTGCTTGTAGTCACCCTTGAGGCAGTAGGTGTCTTGGGGTCAGAATCTTTATTGTTCCCTTATTGAGATATTGATAGTCTTGTACCATCCTCTTTTTTCCATCTTTCTTTCCTACAAAAAACACTGGTGCCATTTGAGGCAACTTTGAGGGTCTGGGTCTGATATAACCCTTCCTCAATTGTTCTTTTATGAACTCACACACTTCTTTCTTCTCTTCTCTTGACAATGGATACATCTTCTCTTTCCTTGGCACAAATCCCTTTTTCATATCTATAGTGTAATCTCATATTTTTCTGGTGGGCATTCTTTCTGACTGTTTCTTGCCAAAAACTTTAATGCACTTATGAAATCTTTCTAGAACCAGCCTTTTCACTTCTTCCTCTGACTTTGCTGCCTCTTTTTCCTCATCCCAAATCTCCCATTCTCCCACCACTCTCTTTACATCTATTGTCTTTTCTCCCTTTAGTTTTTTCTTTTTTTATTTCTTTCCCATTTCCTTTTCTTCTTATCTTTTTTCCTCCTCTTCTCTTTTCTCTTCTTCTTTCTACTTCTGCTATTCTATCTTTTTCTGCTTTGGTCTCTACTGCTTCTCACATTCTTCTGGACATCTTATCATCTTTACCTTCCCTATACTCCAATCAATTTCAGGGTTGTGATAGCAAGCCACAGCATTTCCAAAATTATGTTTCACTTCTGTCCTCCAATCACATCTATCTCTGTTCTCTCTCTATATCCTTAGTAATAAATGTTTACTTCTACTGTATACTCAATTAGTCCTTTCTTATTGAAAGAACTGTCCACATTTCTCACATATATGGGCCTGTCAATTTTTTTTGACTTAAATCCCTGCTTTCTCACAAACTCTGAGCTCATTACTAATCCTGTTGCCCCACTATCCAATAGTGCTTCCACTGTCACTCCTTTCTGTATATCTATTCTTTCTAATCCAATCTTTACCATCACTTCTCTTAATAGTTTTTCTTCATCTACTTTTCTTATTTCTATTTTTTTCTTCTTTGTTCCCTCTAAGTTTGATGTACCCACTTGTATTTCATCACTAGCTAGTATACTAAACTTATTATTGAAATCTAGTCAAGGAACTCTGGATTCTCCTTCTCTTTTAAATTGTTTGTCTGTCCATTATTTCCCTCTAACCTTTCTCTTGCCCCATATTCCAGTCTTCTGTCTTTCCCAATTCTGTTTCCCACTCCTCTATTTCTACAATGCTGGGCCATGTGCCTGAATCCTCCACAAGCATAGCAATTTTTCCCTCTGTCCACATCCATTGCATATGGATTCCATTGAACCCCTCCTCTTTACTATTGAGAGCATATCATTATCTTATTAGTTCTCTCTATTCCCTCTATTAGAACAGGTGCCACTTGAATTCTTTGGAGTATTCTTGTCTTTTTGGCCACACTTGAGGTTATGGCATTTGTCTTGATACCTCTTGTTGCCTAGAGGCTATTGTTCCCTGTTCCCTTCTGCCTCTCAATCTTTCTTTCTTTTTCTTGCTTTCTCTCCAATGTCTGTTTAAATTGGTGGAACATTTGTACCACTGTTCAATACTTGTTGGAGGCCTTTCTGTCTCCATTAACTTCCTTCTAATTGCTTCACTCATCCCTTTCTTGAATTCTTCTATTAATGGTCTCCCTTCATAACCACTTCTTCTTGCTGCTCTCTTAAACTCCTGTATGAATTTCTTTATTGTCCTCCCTTCTTGCTCTATTCTTTTTAGTTTTGCCACTTTTACCATCTCTTTGTCTCCTTCTCCAAATTCCTTTTTTAATGCTACTAAAAATTCCTCTGCTGACTCAAATTCCATTTCTCCTGCCTTCAAATCTTCTAACACATTTTCCTTCCATATGTCTGCTGATCCTCCTTATATATATGATAAGGTCCATTGAATCTGTTCCTCTACTACAGCTTCTTTCATCTTCATTCTCAAGTATAACCTACATGCTATGATAAAACCTCCTACTTTTCCTACTTCTCCATTAAAAACTGGTGGCTTGGCCATCTCTATATGGGTTCCCACTTGTTACAAACTCAAAACCTTAGAGTTGGTTAAGAAGATGAACCTTGTATTAGGATTAACACAAGAGAACTTGATAGAAAACTCCATACAGGACTGTCTATCTTATATACAAATAGTCTGTACGAGCTATTTCTAGCCTACTCTAAATGACCATGTGTATGTCTTGAGGTCAACATGTGTATCACATGTTGTATGACATCATCATCTCTTCCAGAATGTTCTACATCCTTCCATATGTCTTGTAACTTGTAATCATTACTATTACTATATTATTTGATGTGACTGATGTGTGGCCAAGTGATATCATCACTAACTTTAACCCTAAGTTCTAAAAATAGAATAAAGGAAAATAAATCAAATAAAAATGAAAATGAGAATAAAAAATAAGAAAAACTAAGTTTACTTCTTGCAATCTTGATACTTATCAAGAACAAAAGAAGTAGACTTAATATTTTTCTATTTTCTTTTCTATTTATCTTCTTTTAATCTATTTTTAGAACTAGGGTTAGGGTTAGAGTAACAAGATCACACTGTTACACAGCAGATCACATCAGATGACATGGTCACAAGTCATATGACACATAGAAGAATGTAAAAGATCCTAAAAGGGTAATGTTATACAACGTATGATACACATGTTGACCTTAAGGTATATACATGGTCATTTAGGGTAGGCTAGAAATAGCTCACACAGACTATTAGATATTTGTATATAAGATAGACAATCCTGTACAGAGTTCTCTATTGAGTTCTCTTGTATTAACCCAATACAAGATTTATTCTCTTAACCAACTCTAAGGTTTTGAGTTTATAACATTAGAACTCGATTTCCTTCTCTTGGGACCATCCAACACAGGACCTTCCCTACTCTCTTACTCTATCATCATTCTTAACGGTAAGCAACACAGACCTCTCATCAAGAAGAATAGCCAGACCCTAGACTTAAGGAGCATACCAACTAAAAGAGAGAATTCTAGTTGTTTTGTTGTACCAAAGCCCACTGGTGCAATAAGACATATAACCTTGTATAGATGTGTTAGTTAGTTTTTGTATAGAAGCCTCATGCTGCAGTGCCCCCTTATGACCTATACACACAGAGGAGCAACATTATCTAGTAAGGAAGTATTTAGTATAGAGATTCCCTGCTTAGGAATATTAGCCAGTGTTTTTTAGGGCAGTAGTCAGTAGTTTAGATAATCAGTAGGAAGTGTGAGGTGGAACAAGAAGAGGGCCCACTAGCACATACAAAGGAAAACATCAGAGTCAAAATACAAGTCAGAGGTTGAGTTCAGTACAGGATCAGTTCTTTTGGCTCAAGGATCACAACCAACCCCACCACCTCTCACATCACCATCCCTATCACTATTACTACCACCACCATATACCATGAGTCAACCCAACTACTCTGCTATCATTAGACAGTTACAAAAGCAGATTGCAGCATTGACAGCACAGGTGGGAGGAGCAGCAGAAAGAGAAGTTAGAGAAAACATATCAGCAGCCACTGAGGTGGCAAAACCACAAACTTTTGATAGGACACCATCAAAAATTTCTGGGTTTGTAGCAGTATGCAAGTTGTATATAAGGATAAGGTTGAGGAAGTCATTAGTAAAAGAGCTATCACAAATAAGATACTCACTGGTTGTGATACTTGAACTTAATGGTGTTTCAGAGGTTCAGTATAAGGATGTGATGATGATAGATGATGGAAAGTATCAATAA
>Ga0157363_1007686_pt1 | contig 10220 bp, 2 predicted proteins | sample AttsexASBM1_FD_111477 | JGI IMG/M metagenome (GOLD analysis project Ga0157363, IMG submission 111477) | Fungus gardens microbial communities from leaf cutter ant in Ribeirão Preto, State of São Paulo, Brazil - Atta sexdens ASBM1 | ecosystem: Host-associated > Fungi > Mycelium > Unclassified ...
AGTACAGACCATGTATCTATAGTATAAATAGTATAGCAGTATATTGAGAACTTTTTGTCGAGTTCTTTTGTGATTTCTATAAGACTCTTGTCTTATAAAATTACTTAGTGTGCTATTGACTATCTTGGTTAGTAGTTGCCACAACATTGCTGTTAGTAGTCTAATTTTATCAAAGAACTTAGTAAGCCATAGAGCTTACTATATTGTATATGTTAATACTATATATTATACTTCTATAGTGAATATTGCCACCAACTCTTGGTATTTGGTTAGATCTACTAGTTATGAAAAAAATTAGTTGATCTCTTAGAGTTTTTGTTTTTAGCAAAATCAGAGTTAATATAGCTACAAGGATCTAGTTTTCCACTAGTATAATATATGACATCATAGTCTAATATTCTCTTTATATAAGAGAAAGTCTGCTTAAGAGTGTTTTAATATGCTTTTCTAAAATTATGAGTAAAATATGAATATAATGGTAAGTTTACTAGAAAGAATAAATCAAGATAGGTAGTGACTTAATATAACTAGCTATATTAATGATCTAAATAGGAAACATCTTTTATTTTCTCAGCTTTCTCTAGTGAGTTTAGATAGTTGTTGAGGTAACCACTAGTCACAAAGACCAATAGTGTTACTAAGATAAACTCAATAGAAAGTATCTCATATAAATCACAAAAGAACTTGATAAGGAGTTCTCAATGTATTTCTACACTATTTATATGATATATAGTTGGTCTGTGCTAGTAATAAATAAGCCTTTCTTAAAGTTTACATGTTGTCCATAAGTCCACCAAACCATTACCACAAGATGAACATATCTTCTGACATTATTTGTTCTAGCTCCTTCTACTTTATTCTAGACCTTATGATATCACATTATGTGATATATTATATGATAGCAGTCATGTGCCTCTTCACCATCCAAAAGAAAAGAAAACAAAAACAAAAACAAAAAGAAATCAAATTAAGAAAAATAGATAAAAGAAAATAAAAATAAAAATAAATTGTTAGTGTTCAAGCATACTATAACAACAGTGTTCTACAGTTAGTATAGCTCTTGGTGATAATAGTATTATGTTACTTATAATTTTGTTCTTGTTAATATACATCTTAAGAATGAGCTTCATCTTTCTAATATCTTTAATTACATAGCTTGTACTAAGTTCTGATTTAGCCAGACATTCTCTTTTCTTTGTTAATGAGATACCTAGTATATCATCTGTTTATGTAAATATAAGTGTAAATTCATTGTTGTTAACTTGTGATTAAATTTGTAAGTTAGCACATAACTTATAGTATCTGGCCTTCATAAGTATGATTAAGATTCTTGGTCTAATTATATGCTCTTTATATTATTATGTATAAGGTTTTAGAAGTTTCTATATTATAATAACTAATGTTAGGGCAGTATAGTGTACACTCAATAGTAATAGCTAGATTAGTATATAAATATTTTACTTATTCATACTCATACTGTGTTGATTATAGTATGATCAAGTGATGATACACAGTACTTGTAATGAGTTACTCAATTGTCATTTATTTATACAATTATACTAATACAATATATACTGCTTACATATGTTTTTCACATGTCATTCTTTAATTAGTATTAGTTTAGTAATATGCATATTTTGCAAATATATAAATCTTAGTAGATATACTATTATTAACTAGTTCAAGTTTTCTTACTTGTTTTATATTGCTTATTTTTAAGCTTTCTACATATAAATCTTACTATTGATAAGTAGTTGTCATATGTTAAAGTTCAATCCTACAAATAACTTGTTTTCTATAGCAGAGTTATTTCTTTTCAAACCTCATGAGTACTTAGTCTTTCATAGCGGAGTTTACTCCTATTTCAAATCTTATTACTAATCAGTATTTCTCTATAGATCATTTTGATCAGATATTTGGCTAACTTAGAACTGAGCTTAGACATTGTTAAGGTAACTGAATGAAGTCTGTAAGATATATAGAGTTTTATAATCTTTAGAGAATTCTAAGTTTATTATACTACCCTATATAATACATAACTCATTTCTAGGAAATTCTAGAAAAATAGAATGAAGTTTCCTAGAGGCAATAGTTACTTTAAATATTCTAGACAGTCTATATCAATTAATCAGAATATTAGATAAAATACTGCTAGCCTAACCTCAAAATAATTATACTAAGTAGTCAGAGACCTAGATAGAATAATCTTAAATGTTGACTGGAATGTAAAGAGCTTATTGGACAATGGCTGAAAAGAGTGAATTATAATTGTCTTGGAAATAGTATTTAAGGAAATTTCAGTAATAAAGCAGAAATATTAACTTAGCAAACTATGTAGAATTAGTAGTAATAATTGAGGCTTATAAACAGGAAAGAAAAAAGACTACAGACTTTGACAGTATTTGAGACTTGAGTTTTGATACTTCATCTAGCAGGTCCTTTTACAAAAACTGATCTCATTTAATATAAATAATTGCTAGACTATATACACTTGAGTTTTCAAACATTTTAGACAATTATTATAATATTTAAGGACTAGTAAATACTCTGTAATCAGCAGCTTGATAATCAACCATAGTTTCTAACTAAAGTTCTACTACTATCAACACTAAACTCCATTGTTAAGGCAATATACTTTATTCTATCAGAATATATACTCTCAAACTTTATTTTGCTTTCTAAAGTTATAACCAAGATCTAGTATAGCACATAAGCTAAAGCCCATTTCATATTTCTACATTCCATACCTCTATTATTTTTCTTCTTATAATCTCTATAGTTATGTCTACTAACCTTCTTTATTATTATGTAAATAGATACATACTTGAATAGTCAGTACTTAGTTTATAGCTAGACTATACTAGAGCCAGTTTTTTTCCCTAATCTTAGCAATTCTTAAATATATTTACTCATTCATCTTGAATTACTGTGTTTTTATCTCATTAGGTTATAGACTCTAACAATATTTATACTTGAGATTCTTTTTCTGAAACTCTTTGTTTCTCTAAATTAAATAACACTAATTACCATATTTGATCTGACAATATAAAAGTAGTCTTGTAGGCTTACCTTCTATAGCTCTTTATTGAAGGCTTAGAAGAATGCTTTCCAAAACCTTTGTTATGGTGTGCTTGGACACTATCATTTTATTTATTTTTCTTGATTTAATTTTTCTTTTCTTTTCTTTTTCTTTTTCTTTTTATTTAATAATGAAAAGGTATATGACTGCAGTCACATGACATGTCACATGATGTGAGATCATAAGCCTAGAATCTGGGAGAAAGAACTAGAAGGATGATGTCAGGGCACATATATATAATATGATATCTTTATGAAAGATATAAGATTAATACATAGTAAAAGCATAAACTATACATGGACATTAGGGTAGGGCTATTTATCATTAGCACAGACTATCTATCTATTATATAAATAGGATAGCAATACATCAGGGACTTCTTGTTGAGTTCTCTTGTGATTCCCACTTGATATCTGCCTTAAGATTTATTGCTTATGTTACTATTAGTCTTTTAACTAGTGATTGCCACAATAACCTTTTTCTGATCCTCTTATTGATGTAAATAACAAATTTCTTATATTTATATCACTTGGATATAAAAACTGGATCACTCTAAAGAAGAAATATCTTGATTGGCTATACTCTGATTTAGCAGCTATAGATTTGATGTGATATACTATTGAGTTTGGTGTTATGAACTTAAGTCCTTAGAGCTGAACAAAAGAAAGAACCTTGTATAGGGTTACACAAGAGAACTCTGTACAAGATTGTTTACCTTATATACTAACATCTAGTGGTCTGTGCGAGCAATTTCTAGCCTACCTTAAATGACCATATGTATTACATGTTGTATGTTGTCACTTCTTCCAGAATGTTTTACACCCTTCCATGTGTTATGTGACTCGTGACCATGTTACATTATGTGACCTGCTGTGTGACAGCATGATCTTGTCCCTTTAACTCTAGTTCTAAAAATAGAATAAAGGAAAATAAATAAAAAATAAAATAAAAATGAGAAAAGAAAATAAGAAAAGTTAAGTCCACTTCTTGCATTCTTAACATTTGGTCAATGTGAATATATAATTAGTACTTCAACTTCTAAGAATATGTGAGATTGCCTCCACAGTATTCATATCACTCAGCATCAAGAGATAAATATGTACTACTATTATTAGGAGTTGTATATAAAGAAGTAGAATAAACAAGTTACTATGTTTAAATATATTAGTTTCTTTCTTTATCTCTATTAATATATCAATGATTTTGAACAAAAGTTGGACAATGTTTATATAGTTCATGCAATTCTTCTCTCTTTGTCATAATCTGAGGTCTGGAATGTGATAATATTGAAGAGACTGAGAAAAAGCAGAAGGCTGAGTAATTAGTCCTATTTGCAAAGTCTCCTTCTGGTAATGGAACTAGTGGTAGTTTTTTTAGAAAGAAGAAATTGAAGAAAAACAAGTCTAAGTCCAAAGTCAAGACCTGTTGATATGAGCTATTATATTTGTAGTGAGAAGGAATATTGGACTTCTGAGTGTCCAAAGAAAAGAGAGAGCAAGACTGAGCAGACTAAATCTAGTAGTTCTATTCATAATATTATTAAGTTATCTAAAAATCAAAAATTTGGAAAAATGCTTATAGATATTAGTCATAGTCACAAAATTGGACAAGTTGATATGACTTTGATTATTAACAATATTGATAGTATTTTTCTTGACTGTATAGTGATCTCTCATATATTCTCAGAACAACATTTGTTCTCTTTATACTAATGATGAGTACATTATTATAGATAGACATCACCATGTTTTCTGTAGTAGGCATTGGATCTATTATCTTTATGATAGTTCTACTTAATGATATTTTGAAATCCACCTTCATAGATACTCTCTATATCCCTATATTGGAGGCTGATCTTATTAATCTTGGTATTCTCTACTATTAAAATGCTTTGATTATCCCAAAGGACAGTAATGATTTGTTTTTAGCTATTCTTAATAGCTTGACTAGCACACTATATCAGATTCAGTGTGTTGACTTCAATTATAGAAGTGCTTACATCTCTGCTAGCATTTTAAATCCCTATATCTGTTATGATCTTAGATCCTTGGAGTTGGATAAAAGAACAACTCTTGTATTAGAGAAACACAAGAGAAAGCTCTTTTACAAAATAGTCTACCTTATATACTCCTACTGATGGTCCGTGCTAAGTACTGTGCACTATTCCCTAAATGACCATGTATAAGGCATGAGGTCAACATGTGGTCTCCATGTTGTATAATGTTACTTTGTTCCAGAACCTTCTACTTCTTTCTCTTTAGTCCCATGATCAATATTGTGATTACACTGTCAGACATGACTAATGTGACAGCGTGACCGATCACTTCTAACCCTAACCCCAGAGTTCTAAAAATAGAAACAATGAAAAATAAATTCAAAAAAAATAAAAATGAGAAAAAAAATAAAAAGAAACTAAGTCTACTTTCTGTGATCTTGACAATATCATCAACTTTATAGTCTGTCAAAAGACTGTTTATAAGCTTAATATTTCTATACCTGAAGAATTTGATTATCTGTGTAATAAATATGCAAATAGCAAATTTTATTGTTTATCACTTTCTAGATTAAGTGCTAGTTAACATTCTAAGAAGTTATTTATTATAGATTTAACAGAACCTATATTTGTTCTTACATGGGATAGGTATTTGTATATACTTGTTGTTGTAAAATTGAGTTGCCATTATACAGTTGATTGTTTGTTGAAGGACAAAAAAAAGACTAGTATCATTATTTAAGATATTATAGCTATGATAGAGTTTTAATTTAGCTTAAAAGCTTGTTGACTCTGAAGTGACAATGGTTCTGAATTTGTGAATAAAACAATGGAAAAATTCTGTCAATTAAATGGTATTATTCACAAAACAACCATTTTTTACCTTTTAAAGCAGAATAGAATTGCAGAGTAGACTATTACTGTCTTCTTTGAAATGGTGAAACTGTAGTACTGGAGAGAAGTATTTATGTACACTATTTACATTAGGAGTATTACACTTATCTCTGATTTTAAGAAAGTTGTACTTTATGAAGCATGGACTGGACATAAGCCTGATATACCCTACTTGTGAATTTTTGGTTCATTAGGTTGAGCATATGTCTCTAAATAGGTTCAAGAAGGAAAATTAGAATCCAGAGTAGTAAAAGTCCATTTCTTAGGATAATGAACTGATAAGACTAAAGATTATTAACTAGAAGATTTTAAGAGTGACAAGCTAATTGTCTTATAGAATATTCAGTTTTTCAAGGATGATACACCAAATAATTTAGTATTAATATTTTAAGAATATTAACAATAGTTATAGATAATTTTGTTGATAATGCTCTTCTTAAAGAAAATATTATAACAGCTGCTTAGCCAATCCTATACCAACTTACATCATTTCTAATCCTATTTTTATAGATATTATTGATCAAAACTATGCTCTAGAAACTGTTTTTCCTGTTACTCCTATCAATAACATTACTAGTAAGGTTTTCTCTGACCCATTACCTATTCCAAAAAATCCTTTCAAATAAGATAATTTGCTTAAAAGAGATGTATCAATATATATATGCAAGCCAGTAGAGTGCTATGAGCTCTTGTCTATTAATAATGCTATTACTTTGGGTAGTTCTATAAATCTAATCCTTATTGTAGTTGCAAATGAACCTAGAACTTACTGTAAAGTACTACATTCTCTCTATTTGAGTAAATAAGAGTATGCTATTAAGTTTAAATATGCTTAATTGCTTAAAGTGAGTGTCTTTAAGTAAATAAATGAATTATCAGCTGGTAAGAAGCTGTTGGAAGTCATATTTTTTTAAGGAAAAGCTCAATAAATATAGTAACTGTGTCAAATTTAAGATCTATATAGTAGTCAAAGACTTTTTACAGATCTTTAGTAAGAATTTTCTGAAACTTTCTCTTTCATAGCCAAATTCACAATATTATAGACTTTCCTCACTTTAACTACATATCTGGACTTTGACATTTATCAAGTTGACATTGTAGCTATCTACTTGCAAGCTGATCTTAATAAATAAATTTATATAATAATCCTAGATGAAGTTAGTCAATTTAGTTCAAAAAGACAATATTGATAACTAGAAAAGACTCCATATATCAGAGTTGAAGATAATAGACTCTATTTATTTCTATTTATTTTCTTATTTTTAGACTTAGAGTTAGAGATTAATGTGACATTATATATAACTGTTATAAACTGTTACACAACTTGATACTGTATTATATATTTGTTACATGTCACAGTCATATGATTATATGTCATACATAAGGATATAGAAGGTTCTAGAGCAATAATGTTATACTACATGTTAATAGTATATAGTATATATACTCTTTAGGATAGACTAGGTTTAGTATAGCACAGACTATTAGCTCAGTGTATATAAGGTAGATACTCTGTACTTGGAACTCCATTGAGTTCTCTTGTATTAACTCTAATATAAGGTTTTTTTCTTAACTTTACTCTATAGGTTTTGAATTATAATACTATAAAGTCTTGATAAAGCTTGGCCTTACTTATATATTCACTGATGATTGCCTATATATCAAGAAGAAAAAAGACAAAATTGTTTTTATTATACTGGTATATATTTATAATATGGCAATAGCTGCTCTAGAAAATATATATATTGTATTTTTCAAGATGGTGCTCAGCAATAATTTTGATATTACTGATCTCAGAGAATTAAAATTCATGTTGGAGATTTTTGTTACTTGTGACCATACTAATTGACTTATCTTTCTCAGTTAATTTGTATATATTTATTAGATTCTTACTCACTTTGGTATATAAGATACTACATCCATTTTTACTCCATTAGCTATCAAGTATAATTTATCAATTTCTCAGTCACACATGTCAAAGGCTGAGAAGCATGCTTATAAGAAGTATACAGGTCATATTTATTACTTCTTTCTAGTCAGATCTCTTCTTTGAGCTACACAAACTCAGTCTAATATTTAGTTTGTAGTCAACCTCATTATTCAATTTGGAGACAATTTGGATATTACTTACTTGAAAGCTACAAACTATATTCTTTGTTACCTTAAAAATACTATATATTTTGGTTTAGTTTTAAAAAGGTAGACAAAGAGAAGTTTTAACTTAGTCAAATAAACTGATTTTAATTAGGCCCAGAATTCTGATAACTGCTATTATAGCTTCTTTAGTTGAAGTAGAATATATATCAAGATCAAAGAATATGGACTTAGTTTTTCTTCATTTTCTTTCTCATTTTATTTTCCTTCAATTTATTTTTCATTTTTATATTTTTAGAACTCTGGGGTTAGGGTTAGATGTGATCTGTCACACTGTCACATTAGTCACATCTGATAGTGTGGTCACAGCATTGATTATGAGACATAGGAAAAGGGAGTAGAAGGTTCTAAAACAAAATAACATCATATAACACAGACATCACATGTTGGCCTTACACTTTACATATGGTTATTTAGGGTAGGGTGCACAGTAGTTAGCATGGACCATCTGCAGGAGTATATAAGGTAGACTATTTTGTAAAGAGCTCTCTATCAAGTTCTCTTGTGTTACCCAATACAAGGTTACCTCTTAATCCAACTCTAAGGGTTTTAAGTTATAACAATATATAGTTTTAGCTAGTACTAATAAGAAAACTGTTTGGCTTTGCACATTACTTGAAAAACTTGATTTTACTCAAACTACTGCAACAATTATCAATACTGATAATTAAAGTTGTATTGTCTTTGTTCATAACTCTGTTGGTTATTCTTGTGCTAAGCATATTGATATTTGGCATTATTTCATTTGGGAGCATATTAAGTAGAATAACACTTTTCCTCTTACCACCATCTTGTATGGCAGCGCCTATTGGAAATATAGCGAATAAATTCCTTTTTTCTTCTCTTAGCCCTTCTACAATGTCTAACTTAACAGCTTCAGCATTACCAACTGTGTCTTCTTCAAACCACACAGGAATGGACTCTTCTAAAGGACAAACTCCTGCTATCGACCTTGAGGTAAGAGGGAGAACTTCTTCTTCTACCACAAACATTTCCAGAGAACCCTCAATAGTATCTTCTGGACAATTGACTCCATACCATGATAGAATGGACAACCAAATAGATTGCGATTTAGAGCCTGAAGACAAGACTCCTTGTCTATCCTACAAGATAGAACAGGAGAAGGCATTCCGTTTCAACAGAGCACTTGAAACTACTGGAAATACAAGGCCTCAAGGAGGAAGTAATAAGGCAACATATTTGATCCCTCAACATGTTCTCAACAAGAATCAGAACATCTGGCCTCCTCATGTTGAGGGTCCACAAGGTGACAGCAATGATGTCATTGACATCTAGCTTCCATACGACTCTAATACTCCCACTGAACTAGACTTTTGGAGTGGTAACTTCCATCTTATTTCCCTTTACGGCTCTATTAAACAGATTGCTTCTGACACCAAGAGTATTAAAGACTCTTTAAACTTTATAGCCAAGTACATCAAGAACAAGAAGGTCAAAGCCTCAAAGGCCAATGATTTATTAGATTTCGATAGTCTGGGTGATTCCATATGGAACTTCATCTCATCCGTATACAACTCTTACTAGGATGCATTGTATACTAACAATAAATCCAATACTCTTAAGTCTAAAATTTCATCTAAGTTTACTCCGAGAATCCCCCCACTAACAATAGAAGTAATAAGGAAGTATCCAAACATGTTCTGATCTCGATTGAAAAGGTTCTCTCTCTGTCCTCTCTCCCAGCTAAATCAAAAAGAGAGGTCAACATCATTTCTAAATACTTTCTGAATGGCAAATCTTCAGATGAAGCTAAAAAGACAAACAAAATCAAGAAACTCTCAGTTTCATACACTCAGGCTACCAAACCTTCGACAAACACTTTGAAGATCCTAAAAATTAAGGAAGTTTTCCCGGCCCTCAATGCAAAGAAGATCGACCAAGTGAACAATATCATCAAGAGCAATCCCAAGCTGAAACCGCGCATCCAAATAACTACCAAGGGTCCCTCAAGGAAACAAGTCATTATTCCCATGAGCAGTGACAACAACAGCACTTTCATGAAGAATTCATCCTTTCATGTCACTAACATCAACAGGAACTTAAAAAACGCCAAGTCAGAAGTTCTTGTCAACTACATTC
>Ga0157363_1007688_pt1 | contig 10219 bp, 6 predicted proteins | sample AttsexASBM1_FD_111477 | JGI IMG/M metagenome (GOLD analysis project Ga0157363, IMG submission 111477) | Fungus gardens microbial communities from leaf cutter ant in Ribeirão Preto, State of São Paulo, Brazil - Atta sexdens ASBM1 | ecosystem: Host-associated > Fungi > Mycelium > Unclassified ...
AAACTTATAAATTAATATCTACATATTTTAAAATTAAAAACGTAATATATTAGGTGTGGGAAAAAGTTCGTGGCGTTTTTCCCATTAGATGGCATTAAAAAAACGCCACGAACTTTTTCCCACACCTAATATAAGTAGAAAATGTTGTTAACAATATATGAACTGAATATAATATTGTTTAATTAAAAATATTCTGATCGATAATCTCTTTCGACAAAACATGCAAATAATGATTGTTTATATTGATGTGTAAAGACACGTCCATTAAATTAAATTTTTTTCACTTTAAACGATATCGAAAATATATAAAGGTATCATTAAGGTGCTATTACATGGGAGCGTGAAACGTCGAGCGTCGAGCATCGTGAGCTTACTATTCGCTAAAAACTAGTCACATGATCAAAAATTGAACAGCAAGCTCACGATGCTCGACGCTTGACGCTGCCATGTAAAAGTATCTTTAGCTGAAATAGACTCGAGTAGAGGGAATGCGCAGTGCATTTATCTACGTATATGTGCCATTTATGCTTTCTCCTGTTGCGCAGCCCGGCCTTCTTTGATTTCGCGGGACTCTCGTCTAATTCAAGTGTTATATCACCGAACGAGTTGTTGCGAGTGCAAACCAATGTAAACGTACAAATTACTATCAATCGCGCAATTAATAGCAAATCCTTAATGTTCGCGACGACTGATGTAACGTGTCGATTCGTAATCTATCTATAATAGAAAATCCAGGGAATCAAAAGAAAAAAAGACGAAATTAATATGTGATATTAAACTGTGCTATTTATGCTGATGTGATGCTGTTATCATGAAACCGGTAAGTTTATAGCAATATGATAATTTTAAGATTAAGAAAAAAGTTGTACATGGTAACATAAATATCTGGCTATAAAATTGCACGCGGAAAAGGCAATTATATATGGTCAGGCATGTCTGTCCTCGTATGTATGTACACTTCTACACACAGGGACATAAATGCATAGGATATGTTCGCTTTTCACGCTCACACGCTGTGCGTTTATTATTTCAACCAGAGACAATTTATTTCGTCCGTGTGGAATTTTTAATTAACGAAAGGAAGGGGGGGAAGAATACAAAATAACGACCTATCTTTAGTTTTTATTTTGTGCTATTTGTTACTCGTCCCCTTTTTATAATTGCGAATTGCAATTTGTCTAACAGTAAGTAAGGGATCATTTATATTGGCCATAACTGTATACTGTAATTTGTAAGAATTGATTAAGATTTCCTAGAAGTCTAGGAAATCGCGACAACAGAATAAAGTGAAAAGCTACAGAATTTAGAAGATGTTTACTTTATGATGGATCAATCATATGAATCCAAGTATTTAAAGATCATCTTCCTGAAAATATTTATCAAACTTTTTTATTGCTTCATTCAGCCATATACATATTGTCAAGTTCTATTCTTTGTCACGATTGAAATCATGTTTTGTGGATTATTTATTAAAACAATTTATTTAATCAAACTTACATTCTAGATAGTAATTTTCTTATATATAATGTACATTCTATTGCTCGTCTTGCCGAAGAATGTAAAAACTACGGCGCTTTAGAATCATTTAGTGCTTTTTCTTACGAAAATTATCTGGGTATTATTAAAAAGATGCTTCGATCAAACTACAAATTTCAACAACTAACGTGATTCAGAAGTAAAAGATATATTAATTGAAAACATTTTGCTTAATTCAAATGAATCGATTTTAAAAAGCCATCATTAAAAATGGCCGAAATTATTGAGGGTAATCATCACAGAAGTAATGTGGAAAGAAATAAGCTTAAACAATAATGAGCCTGACAAGTATTTCTCCACTATTTTTGGAGAAATCGTATCAAATATTAATATTGAGCAAAGTGTAATTCCAGTTGGGCAAAAATTTAAACAATTACACGACTTTTATGATTTCCCTCTCCCATCGTCTTCTATTGGCATATATAAAATTGCAGAAAAAGAGAGAAGATGTCAGTACTGGAAATTATCACATGTAAAAGCCAAATGTATAGCCATTCCTCTTGTGGATGGAATTCTGTGCATATCTGTGATCAATTTCTAATAATTTGTATACTGCATATGTATTATGTTTACATTTTTTGTGAAAAGGTATAAATAAATTGTTTACTAAAAAATATTAAGAACAAATTTTTTATTATTTATTCTATTCACGATGAGTTATATGAAATGAATATTATTCTTTTGGATATTATCTTTTTTAATGGAGAAATTATTAAAATTTAAACATGTAATTATATGTTTTTGCGATTGATTAAATTTTTTAAATATTTTAAATGTTGATGACATTTAATTAATTTTACAGTATGCCGTAGTAAAATTTGGAGGAAAAGAGGAAACTCTGGCGGTTGTACCCTCGTCATGGATTAATGAGGATAAGTTGTCATGTAAATGGCCACCAAAGAAATTCTCTAATAACAAAATTATGCGATTTATTATGAGTTTGAAAGAACCTACCTCTGAGTTTAATAATTATCCAGCTACAGTTATGCATGAGTATGGTATATATGATTCGTATTTTTTCTACGTTTCCATAAAATTAAGCTGTGTGTGAATGTATTATTAAGACAATACGTAATGATGATAGAGTCTCTTATTTCACATATGTTATTTACACTTGTATCTCCACTATCCACGACGTATAAATGACACATACATATGTCTAAGTATGATCCATGTTTTTATTTCGTGTACATGTGAAATAAGAGGCTCTAATAACAACTGTTTTTTTTTAACAGGAAGCAAGAAATTAATAGAAGTATAGCTAGAATGGTTACTTGCTTTAAAAAATAGAGATTATATTATTTCGGAAAAAAATCCAATTGTGTTTTGATAGAATAAATTCGATTTGCGCTCATATCTGTCTTATTTTTTATAGATAAATATCGTAATGCTCTTAAAGCATGCAAATTAGCCGAAGACAATAGTGATCTTGACACAGCAGCAGAAGAAACTAATTTAGAAAAGCCTAGAAAAAAACGTAAAATCATAAGTTCGTACGAAAAGTCAAATTCAGAGGAGTTAAATGATGAGCCTTCAGAGAAAGCAAAGAAAATGTCAAAAAAATTCATTCATTCCGACAGTGATGAAGATAATGAAATATTGAACGCACAAGAAATTACAGAAAGGTTTACAGAACTTCTAAATAAAAAAGGGGATTTTCCAAAAAAGAGCAATGAAAATAAAATAATTGATGAAGTTATAAAACTTCTACATAGAAAAAAGGATTGGTCGAAAAAGAATAATGAGAGTGGAAATCTTCCAGTCAAAAATTCTTTTCTGAAATGTGACGAAGATAATATCATTCATAATACATCAGTAGATTTTAATGTTGCTCTAAAAGATGTAACACTGCGTACTAAACAACATTCTAATAACTCGCTTCCTGCAAGTGAGGAAAGTGAACCTATTGCCTCTAGCAGTCAATTGGAAACAAATATATTATCTGAATATGGTGAGTACACATCTCAATCATCAGTGAATGATTAAGATTGGAAAATTATTAAGATTTTCTCATTCGATTATTTTATTTAGATTCAAATAGTGATGAAATTTTTTCTGAAAGAGATACTCATTATAATATTAAAGCTTTTTTCGCCAAACCATCAAACATTCAAGTATCTTCGGCTATACAAAATGGTTAGTAATTTATTTTTATTTATATTTAATATAATTTTCTCAGAATTGATAAGTAACGCGTTATTTATAACGCACGTTACCGTTACAATTATACGTTACAATTATTTTTTTTCCAGTAAAAATACTAACGACATCTAAACATTACATTTCCTTATAAGTAACGATATCTAAATAGCAACGCCTCTAAAGTTAAGAAAGCGCTTTTGAACATTATTACTTTACTAGAAGACAGAATTCTACATTTTCTATTTATATTTACAAAAATTTGTATATAATCTATTAATGTTAAGAAAAAGGTAACAAAACTAAAGTAATAATGACTCATTAATTTTTTAGTAACGGTAACGTGTTACTTTTGTAAAGCCTGAATTTTCTTAATTTAATATATTTATTATGTATTATTTGGAACTTTTCGTAGAAAACAAATGTGGAAATTGTAACACTCTGTTAAAAGTTGTAATACAGCTGAAGGAGGAAATAACGGAAACATTAGATCATGTGAACATGTCACTTTTAAAAGTGTATAGAAAATTAGATCTTAAAGATCCAGCATTTATTAAACCGATAGGTTTGTCTGCCTTACCTCTCAAGGATGAAGAGGCTTTTCGTGAATTTGAGGAGTTTCTCAAAATTGATGATAATTTTTTCCTTACGGTACAATCTTTTTTATTTTTATTATTGTATTGGTCATTTTTGCTAATTTTATTTATTAGTAAATAATTAAAGTATGTAACTATAAAAAATATAAAAGAATTAATAACAATTATATATTTCAGATTGACTACTTAATGCTATTGATGCCGATTCGAAAGAGCAAAGAAAAAGTACTTGTAGGAAAATTCCTGGGAAAAGTATTTTCAAACTCACTGGCTAAGATTATTAATTATTCTGATTCAGGATGTGTAAAACTAAAGCTTCAAGACACAAACATTCTTACAGCAATTGAATGTAAATTTCGAATTTCATTGAACTTTATTATATCTTTGATAATATACATTAGTAATTTTAAATCGTTCTTTTTTGTAGGTGCTATTATCAAAAAGATCCCATCATGCGATGTAACAGAAGTGCATTCGAAAATTATACGATGGTTGATCTCCACAAGTAACCAAAAAATGACGGGTGCTTAAAGTTTTTCCATTTGAATTTAATGAAAAAACTGTTTTATTTAAAGTCTAAAACAATTATATTTATCAAAGCCTTAAACGGTCTAGCTGGATCTTAAATGCTTATATTCTTGTGTGAATTTATATACTACATACGTAGTTCCCAAAAACGGGCGCCGAAATTTTCGGTCTTGAAACGCGTTTTTGGGAACTACATACATAGTATATAAATTCACAACAATACAAGCAAATCATACAAGCATTTAAGATCTAGTTAAACCGTTTAAAGCTTTGATTTCTATATAGTTTGTATTCATATAATTGTGTATCACACATATACGATCCTATAATATATTAAATTATATTTATTTTTAGAATAAGTAGGAGAGACTAACCGTATAAAAAAATACGGTTTAATATAATACCTATATAAAAGAATGTTATAAACAAAAAAAAAAATAAAAGTGTAAGAAAGAGATAAAAGTTAGTAATTATTTATATTACAAAATTCTATCTCTTTTTTATGTTTTTATATTTTGTTTATATTATAATGTTTTTTTATATATGTTACAACTTATCTATCCCTATTACTTTCAATCTCAATCTCTTCTATTTCTAGTATTTTTAAGGATAAATACTATCGCATTATAATAATTGATTTTTTAAATTATATTTCTTAAATTTGATTAGTTTTTTTGCCTTTTTACATTTATTTGAAATTCTTTTTATTAAGCATGTAAAATTAAGTATATAAAAAGTTATAAAGTTATAAAGTTATAAAGTTATAAAGTTATAAAGTTTAGATTATAATTAGGGTCACTTTGTTTATATTGAGTAGAACATACACCAGCTGAAATATTGCTATTTCATTATAACAAGCATTTGACATTCGCATGCGCAGCAGTTTGTCTGGCCGCGCCACGTGATTGATCAGATGTCCGGGTCCTAATTTATAAAGTTCTGTTTTTTTTTTATATATGCATATATATATATATATATATATATATATATATATACACACACACACACTTCCTTTATAATATATACACAGTTACAAAATTAATTGTCTGTGAATCTTTATATAAATGATTTCTTCAGACTATTTTTCAAACTAGTGTAACAACATTAATTTCATAACTAATAGTCATCCAAATATAAATATGAATTATTAATATGCCGTAATGCATGCGTAAAACCACAATTTTTAACATGATAATTGTTTAAAGAAATCATCAATGTAATGATGCATTGTATGGATTATATAATATAATATTTTGGATTATATAATATAATTAATTTCGTGACTGTATATATGTATGTAAGTATGTTTTTTATTGTTAAATAAAGTATATGTGATACAAATTTTATAATTTTAAGAATATCTATTTTTAATGTGCTGATATTCTAATTATATTTTCATAAAATACACTTTATATAAATAGCACATGAAAAATATAAATTTTACAAAATATATATTTACAAGATTTATATTTTTAATGTGTTATTTATATAAAATATTATATGTATATATAGTGTATATATTATATACAATATATATATATATATATATATATATATGTGTGTGTGTGTGTGCGTGCGTGCGTGCGTGCATGCGTGCGTGCGTGTATATGTGTATGTGTATTTATTTATTCAAGCACAACCCTGGGTAAAAATTATACAGACAGATTAGTTTAGGATAGGATGTCTGTTGATTTCTAATTAACAGCAGTCAGTTTTGTTTGTAACACAAAATTATTAATGTTAATTAGTATTTGTTTCTGACTGCAAAACTGCTTCAACTGCCAATACTGACAGCTGCGGATAAAACATTATCGCCTTAAAGAGACTGCCTCAGAATTTGTCGGCATCCTATCATACTCTTATTATGACTGTATTTAAAAGCAATTACGTATAGAAATTGTAACGGTATCCATGCGTGTTTTATACGCAGCAATTTTTATTTTAGTATCTATCTGCAAATACATATGCTAATCGTAACGGTTTCTGTCCGTGTTCTATTCGCTACGATTTCTGTCTGCATCTATCTGCAATCGCGTTTGAAAATCCTAATCATTTCTGTTCGTGCTTTATACGCAATGATTCTCATCCGTTTCTACCTGTAGCCGCGTTTGAGAATCCCTATGGTTTCCGTCCGAGTTCTATACGTTACGACTTCTATCTGTATATCTAGCTCTATATCTAGCTAAATTATTACAAAATCTAACTATTTTTTCTCGGAATGTAATGTAAAAAACCTATATATTACATTTTTTTAAATAATGATATATTTACATATATTTACAGCTTGCGCCGATGAGATTGAAAATGCTACAAGTCTTGAGGGAAAGAACACTGACCCCGTAGGTTTTATAAGAAAAGCTGATAATACTGTAAGTTAGAATATGATATATTTATTTGTAAAAATCTAACAAAATCTGATTACTAATATGTACTTTGTTTCTATTAATATTCATTATAAGTTACAGATACATTTGGGAAGAAATGTATGGCTGCCAAAGGTGACTTATGAGTCTGCCATTTGTACGAAATCTCATATGATGGTTGTTAAGAATCTTGCACTTGCAGTCTTCGGACATAAAGTTTTACAAGCTTCAAGTATAAGCGGCAATACTAGCAACAAGTATAAAAATCGAGAACCGAAAAAAAAACTGGACGAAACGAAAGTTCTTGCCATACAAGGTATGAATTTATTTAAAAAAATAATTTATTGTTTCAATTTCTTTCATTATTTATTTGCTTCATGCGTAATCAATTTTCTTACAGATATCTACCGGTATTGGTTAATTAATAATCAAAAATGCACGGAATATGATGCACGGATAGAGAGTCGTAAGGTATCGCTTTACATCAGCAAAAAAATTAGCGAACTTAATCGCAACAAGCTTGAGAAGAAGACTGTGAAAGGTATTTTTTCATATTTCACATTATTGTCTTAAATAGTCTTATTGCATATTGTATATGCCTTTTGTATATTATTTGTATAGATGTTAGAAATTTATGCATGCTCTGTAATATTTTAGCTTGCTCTTATTAACAAATTGATTGATTTTATTATACAGAGTGTTCAGCGTAACGGTCTGACTTTTCAGATACTTCCGACAGTTTAAAAAAAAAAGTTGAAAGGTGAATATTTATCTGTTTCATACAGGCTACAACATGCAATAAAAAAAATATTAAAATGTTTCATAAAAAAATTCGTCTTCAAAACGAATTCAAATTACTACTAAAATGTCATTTTTATTAATGTTTTATTGATTTTATTGATAATTAATATCAAATTTGCATCATTATTTATAACAGCAATGCTTATAACTTCTGACTAGATATAGAACATAAACATATATACACATATAAGTTACAGTTTTTCTTTACTGATTTGCTTATAATAGTATTCTTTGCTAATGGATATTTATGATACATGTATATTATGTTATTTAATAAAATATTACTTATTTAATAAAATATGCAATAAAATCAATTCAAGTGACATCAATAAAGATGACATTACGATAATAATTTGAATTCGTTTTGAAGACCCTTACAATATTATGGAAAAAAAATTGTATGGTGCCATTTAAAAAATTTAAGAAGACTTCGAAATTTTTTAATTTTTTTTTTTATTGCATGTTATAGCCTGTAACAAATAAATGTTCAACATTCAACTTTTTTTTTAAACTGTCGAAAGTGTTCGAAAAGTCATGCGGACTGTTACACTGAACATCCTGTATAGGAAGAGAGAGAAAGGAGGGAGAAAGAGAGGGAGAAGAAAGAGAGAGGAGGGGGTGGCGGAGGAGAGGGGGAGGGGAGGGAGGGAGAGAGAGAGAGAAAGTCCCAGCAAACGAGAATGGATTAAAATGAATTGAAATTTTTTTTTTTTATTCGAATGTGTACTTTAAATAGCGAATACTTTTTTTTTTATTTAATTGGATTCAATTAGATTCAATTGGATTAAAAAACTGCTTTTCCTATTCAAAATTTTGAATTGAATAGTCACAATGCACAGAAAAAGCTAATATTATTTGTAGATTGAAAAGCATAGAGATATGCACCATGCAATTCCTATAAACAAATAAAAATGCATTCAGGATTAAAAAGCATTCATTTTAACATTCGTGAATCAATATTTTTGGAAATCTGAATCCATATTTCAATTCATTTCAATCCTTCCATTCTCATTTGCTGGAGTGTTAATACACTGATTCATCTTTACTAGATAATAGAGATTACTATTTTCTAAAAGAAAATTTGCAAAAAATCAGTAATTTACGAAAATGAAACAGCGTATTATTAATGATAAACAGTAAATATTATTGCTGATAATCATCAGTCTGATACATCAGTTATAAGTGCCCAGCAAACGAAAATGGATTGAAATGAATTGAAATGGATTCAGATTTTCAGAAATTTTGATTCACGAATGTTAAAATAAATACTTTTCAATCTTGCATTTTTATTCATTTATAGAAATTGCATGGAGCATATCTCTATGCTTTTCAATCTAAAAATAATATTAGCTTTTTCTGTGCACAACACACACACATTGTGAATACTGTTCAATTCAAAATTTTGAATAGGAATGCAGTTTTTCAATCCAATTGGATCCAATTAAATTAAAAAAAAGTATTTAAAATACGCATTCGAATAGAAAAAAATTTTCAATCCATTTTAATCCATTCTCGTTTGCTGGATGTAACATCGAAGTCAGTAATAATACTTTCACTTTTCACTTTTTAATAATATATTGTTATATTTTCAAAATTTTTTGTGCATTACCATTGTTTCAGAAGCAAACAATGATGATCGTAACAGTATTGACGTTTCTTTCACAGATACACAAGAAGATATCGGTAAAGTAATATTGATGCTTTTCAATTGCTTGACACATATAGTTAATAAGATATTAATTATTAAAAATCACTGAATATTAATATTCAATAATTTTGTAAAATGTCAAATATTATCAACTTTACAGAAGAGAAAAATTGCTTATTTTTTTCTCATAAAATTCTGAGAATTTTTTCATAATTTTTTAGTATCGTATTTTTTCATGTTGGTAAAAATAGTTGTTAAAAAAATGCAGTACTGAAAAGTTGATAAAAAATTCTGAAAAAATTTTTAGAGCTCTATGAGAAGAAGATAAACAATTTTTGTCTCTTGTCGTTTTTCTGTAAAGTTGAGTATTTGAATAAAAAATTATTAAAAACCAATCGGCAATATTTAGTAATTAATATCGTTAACTATTGCAAAAATTGCAAAATGATAGAGAACTTTTCGACTCAGTTTAGTCCTCTCTATATACACAAAAGCGCTTTTAACATTGTTTTTTTGTGAACTATATTTATACACGGTGAGTCATTTTAATCGAACCAGGCAAATATCTCAAAAAATATGGAAGCACTGAAAAATGAAAATAAGAGGAA
>Ga0157363_1007689_pt1 | contig 10219 bp, 6 predicted proteins | sample AttsexASBM1_FD_111477 | JGI IMG/M metagenome (GOLD analysis project Ga0157363, IMG submission 111477) | Fungus gardens microbial communities from leaf cutter ant in Ribeirão Preto, State of São Paulo, Brazil - Atta sexdens ASBM1 | ecosystem: Host-associated > Fungi > Mycelium > Unclassified ...
AGAGAGAGAGAGAGAGAGAAAGAGAGAGGAAATGAAATCACATTTTTATTTAATAAACAATTAGGGAAAGTGCACACTCTTACGGACGTACTTATGAATACTTTGCTGTTGGACAAATCATCATTAAAACAAATTTATCTCTATAATATGATAATCCAGTTGGAAAATCATTTAAACTTTCAACGCGATGAATATTATCCATTGTTAATAGATGTGCCTATTCTGTATATTTAATATATTTATGTATATTTTCGTTAGTACAAGGATATTTTATATTTAATTATTGCCGTTTTTATGATACGTTCCTCTCTATTAACTCACATAATAGTACGAGGTCATCCTGCATGAAAGAGTTAATGTAAATAAATTTTCTGCTTCGTACCGGGTTAAATGCAAGGGCGTTAATGAGCCTTTTGTGGATAAATTTGTTCCAGGATGTGCATTTAACGTATATAACCAGCATCATATGTAGGGTGGCGTCGGCTTGACGCAAGTGCATCTTTTGTCAGGACGCGCGATAATAAAACGTATTAATACGCTACACATTGACGTTCAATTCGCGAAAAAGCGAGAGATTATCGTGTTTATCGAATAATATTTATTTAACCACATCAGATATTTTAATAGACAATAAATGATATCCGATGTTCAAACAACCAAAAATATGTCGATTTTACAGATTCGATTTAGATATACATGGAAATTTGAATTTTATCTTCATTCTTCTACCAACTATAAGTAATAAATAATTTCAATCAAATTAATAATTTTTAAAACGCTTGATATTATTTTAAATTACGTATACACACGTATAAAAGAGAATACATTTATGTTATTAATTCCGTTATACAAAAATATGAAATCTGTTATTATTAATTCTGATATAAAATAAAGTAAAAAAATATTGAAGATATTTCATTCAGAAGAACGATAATCCTGCAAAATTCTTAATTTCTTTTTGAGAACCAAATACTTAAATCATTTTACATAGAAAAGCACAGCATCATTGCAGCCTTGGCGTGGGACCAGTCCACCCCTTATTCGTGGAGTCTGTCAACCTGTCTTTACTCTCAATCGCTCAAAACAGCGAGGCGGTTCTCGCGCCTCAATGAGCGTGTTAAGGATGGCAAGAGTGCAACGCGCGATGCACAATGAACGTCACGCAGAGGGGTGAATCAGTAAACACGGATGCGTACGACAAACTCTATCCGTTCTCTCTGAGAATCCCTCCCCAGTGGCTCATTTCGACGCCATATGTCCACGTTTTTAACAATACATGCGCTCCTTCCTTTCTGCTCGTCGTTGCTTTTCATTCTCCATTTCTATCGACATGTCGCTTTTTCTATCGCAGAATCTTTGTTATTTTGTTTCGTCACACTTCATCATTTGAAAAAAATTGATCCTGGAAATTTTCACGCTTTATAAGAACTTCGATTAATGTTGATTAATGATTAATTCGTTTTCGTTTTATTAATGATGATTAATAAATAATAATAGACATAACGTGCAATCAATGCATGAACTAATTAGAACGTAATTGTCTCACGTCGATTTACGATCAGCGAATTTTATTGGATATAAAATGTCTTTTATTTTTATATCAAAATTTATATGATTTTTACATTTCATATACAGCGACAATAACTTTTCACAAAATATTGATAACAATATTTTCACATTTTAATTTTTTTCCACATACAGAATGTTTCAATATTATATTATTCTGACATGTTAAGAGATATTTGTTATATTTCTCTCATTGTTTTCAGATTTAAAAATTTGCAATTTATAACTTTCGAATTTTCCATGTATTTGTGAATTAAATAAATAATTTTGAATCAGATACAATTAAACTCGATATGTAATAGCAAATATATATTTATTAAAAAAAAAAAAACTAATTTACATTCCAGAAAAGGAATTTTATGTCGAATCAAGGATTCGAGTCTTTTCCTAGAAATAACCAAACGATAGAAGTGAAATCTCTCTTTCCTTGACACACCCCTTCTTTATCGGCATTTGAGGATGAAAAATCTCAATCAATATCTATATCACGAGATGCCCATAAAATAAGGCTGCATTGCGACTTGGCGACGCATCGTCATCAAAGAGCAGTTCGAACTTTCCCTCCTCGGCCTGCTGCAGACGAACGGGATAGAGACCAAGGATAGCAGGAAAAGCGATATCATAAAGGGTAGGGCAGGGAATTGAACCAGTCCCAACGAGAAAAAAAGGGCCGGTTCGTTATAGTCTGCTCGATGTAATCTTTAAGATGAGATCGCGCTGAGTCCATGAATCGTTGACGAGAGCGAGTTCGCTGCAAAACTTTGCTTTGCGTTCTCCCTCATCTTTCTACCTCATGATCTTTTTTCTTCATCGTCTTTCTAGTTCGCCCTCCTTACAGGAGAAAAAAGGAAAACCGCAGCGACCATTTCAGAAAGTTAAAGAATATCGCGCGCGCATAAGATCGATTCCTCGTCCGCGAAATAAACTCGACGATGCGCCCTGTTTAACCTCTCGATACGTAAATACATACCGGTGCAATATTTCTTGCCGTCTAGGTTGTCGAAATCGATCCGCCATATATACGAGAGAGAAACGATATTTTATATTTCGCACACGTATCTCTCCTCTTGTTTTATGGATTTACTAAATTCTTTTTATCTTGCTATTTGTATTTACGTAAACGTGCGCGATGAGAATTTTATTATCCAAAATTGCCAGAATATACGGAATATTGCAGTTTCAACACGCGGAGTTTTCGTTGCGCATTATTTAACATATTTAAAGTTAATTTTTCCCTAGTAGAAGTTTAATATGAAAGCCTTAATACGAGAAATATTTAAAATTTAGAATGGAGAGCATTCAATATAATGGTATATAACAAAGATATGTTGCTTTACTAATTTCAAATCGATTAAATTGTTTACAATGTTTACAAATCGATTAAATTACTTTATTTTAGATTTATTTACTGAATCTTTTAAAAGAATTTTTTTTTTTTAAATTGTTGTTTTATAAATTCACAAAGGGAAAAATTGATTAAATATAAATCAAAGTCAAATGAGACATCCTATATATATAATTGACAGTAAACATGCAGATACCATAACAATAACGAATGATGATAAAATTTTCCAACAGCGTATAATTAAACGGGTTTGTAATTAAACGGTATTAAACAAATCTAATTAAGTAACAAAATTGTAATTAAATGTAATGATGAAAATGTAATTGCGCTTCCTGAAATCACGCAGAATGAAATGCGTGCTGTAACACGATCTAAATAACGTATTTGTTTGTTTACAACTTAGCCACGATTATGATAATAGAAGCAATGTACACTGCGCAGCCGTCCAAACATGAACGATATCAATTCTGGGAGGGAAATGCAACGTCGCGATACGTCGTTGGGTGTTATAGCGTGCTGATTGTTACTGCACATTATTGCATTACAATTGCAAATGCATCGCAATTTAATTACAATGCGACATGACGTGATGTATCGGGCTAGACCATCGAAGGAGCCAACATGTCGATATCAAAGAGAATTCAAATGCAATCTAGAACGTTGCATCTCATTGTAGATAAATACCATAAAACTACATTTTGAAATAAATCGCTACACATTGAAACTGAATACAAGAAATATATTTGCAGCCGCTTTACATGTAAACATCGAATTATTTATATATTATTGTACGAAACATTGGCAAAACACATTATATTTATATATATATATATATATAAATTGTATAAAACATAAAAGACTTATATATTGCGTAAGCTATGTTTTCTTTCGATTTTCACAAAGTTTATTATTCTTAATAAAATCCGCTTAATAAATAAAATATTGTAATGTATATGTAAATAAGGTAAGTCTTCAACTTCTAATCCATCAAAGGAAACTCTTCAAATTCTAAAATTCTCAAAGACACAAAATCTGATTTATTAAATTCAACAGACATATTTCTCTAATTGTTTTCAGCTTTCCAATGGTTAAATTATTTCAGTAAATGATAATATGCAAGGTATGTTGACAGAACCCGCCAAATTACTATTAATTAAATTAACCAAAGCAAGCAAGTTAAAATTATGAGAATTTTTAAGTGTACACTTTGAATTATTTCGAATTCAATTTAGCTAAATATATTTCTGAATATTAAAACTTCATTCAGCATTTGCTTTGAGTGCAAATGATAATATAAAATAAAATCCGCTTGGCAGAGATTTGACGTGGGCAAATAAAAATCGGCAGCAAGAATTTCGTGAGGGTGCAGTCAGACAGATGTCTGACTATGATAACGTAATGTCAGCAATAGTATCCTATTGTAGCGGAATCAACTTTGCCGAATAAGGGTCGTCGCAAACGAAAAGAAGATTAGACAAGACCAAGTTATTATAATATCTTATTATAGACTTCATGCAAGATATCATCCGGAAAAAACCATCCGCGCCAAGATTTTACAATTTTTTAGAACATCTCACAAAAGCATTTCTAGTTGTTCTCATCTATTGATATTATTCAAGCAATTCAATGAATAATACAAATAATATATAGCTAAAGTAAATGTTTCTGATATATGATAAAAATTAGAACCATTTTTTTTAATTAATAGTATAACGTGAATAAATTTAATTAATAGTGTGTACTTTATATATTTATATATATATATATATATATATATATATATATATATATAAAATATCCTACATTTTATATTAAAAAAATCTTTCGATTTTTATAGTATATATTTTATATTCTGAAATATTGGTTTGTAAACGTTGTAGCTGCAAATAATAATTAAAATGCAGTCACCCAAAATTCCGATGCAATCAAACCTGTCTGCTGCTCCCGTTACTAACGATGTTAACGATTAATGTAAATAATAATTATCTGATCAAATACGCCATCAATTAGACATGAAAGCGTGAAAAATGGCATTCGTGAATTCATCGAGATTCGATATCGCCAAGTTATCGAGCACGACGATAAAAATCGCTCACTGTAGCAGGGCTATGCAATCGATTCTCATGAAAGAGTGAATTACTATCCGCTGTCAGAGTTCTATATTAGTCAAAAGAGAGAAAGAGAGAGAAAGAGAAAGAGAGAAAGAGGAATAAAGAGGAATAAAGAGCACGCGGTGTCTGGCGTAGGTGATTTTATTAAAAATTCATGCGTTTGGGAACTGCTGTCGGAACCGAGCTTGCCAGATCAAGGCTTATGCTGTCAACCCTCTTTGGGATCTACGACAGTAGGATAAGAGAAGAGTAAGAGAAGGGAAGATGGACAAGGATGATTCACAGAGTGATTCGAGATGAAAGATGCAAGAACGCGACGATGAGCACGATGGCGACGATTGGAAAAGGGTAGCAAAAATAACGACAAGATCATATCTCCCTCCCTTTCTTGAATTCATCCGTACAAACGCATTGCACGTTTATTAATATTAATTGTATATTAAAGCAATACTATTTTGATTTCCAATGCGTTATTTCTGTGACGAAACTATAAGTTTAGTTTCTATTTCTCATATCTTCTCTTAATACTATGATACTTTTCCGTATCAAATCTTGTTCATATAACAACAAAACGATATTTAAAACAGGATAATAATTTTCTATTTTCTGTAAAATTAAAATCAGCATAATGAAATAATAAAAAAGAATGAAACTCTGAAATGTGCATGAAACTCATGAAATTACGTTATAACTCTCATGTTTTTGAAAAATACAAATATATATCTCTTTTATGAGTTACGTATTACATATAATACAAAAAAAATTTTAATTGTTTTATATATATATATATATAGGGATTCTATATTCTTCTATAAAGTCATAAAAAGTGAAATCGTGTGTAACAGCTGCCTGAAAATGCGGAGATCTCGAAAAACTGTCTTGTGCAATAACGGCGTAAGTCGGTCTGCGTTGTTATTGCATTCGCGGGGATTTCTCGATTGTGGCATGGTTGACGACAACGGTGCTTTGAGGCGAAGTCGAGACGGCATAATGAGTGCCGAGACGCGTCGCAGCTGACGACAAAAGCATATACATTCGTCGTAGTAAAATGAGCCCTGCATTAACTAACTCGAGCGTGGAACGAAAGACACGACGACGACGACGACGACGACGACGACGAAGATGAGGAAGAGGTGAAGAACAACGATGAGAGCGGAAGGGAGCGCGAAATCTTGGGTAACTCTTCTGCCCTGGCGATCCCCGCGGCGCTTCAATTAACAGGACCAGCAATTATCTGTTATTTAAATGAGGCTCCCGTGTCTCCGTCTTTGCACCCGGACGTAGTCGCAACAGACTGTCGAGATTGAGAGGAGATGGAGGAGAAGGTACAGAATCGTGGATACCTCGCGAAGAGCGTCGTCGACGATTAGAAGGGTTATTTCGCAACAAGAATTTTCACTCTTGATGTAAAGTCGGATCTTTTGACTCGTAAATGTTCAATGTGTACTATATTTAGATTTACAATTTACTTATATTAATAATTTATGTGTTTTTCATTATTTAATGACCACAGCTAAATAAAGTATATTACGTCGCCTATTCATTTTCATTATATCTATTATGATCTATTTATTATTATTTTTTGCTTAACATAGCACGAATTGTTCTTAATATTAATTTATATAAAAGATTCTTAAATTTTTATAGTCTCATGGCTTTTGTGATGTAATCAGAGTATTATAAAACATTCGTTTCTGAAAGGTCTTATTTAAATAACAGAAAATTACTAATCTCATTAATTGAAACAATACAGTAGGGATCGTTAAAGAATTAACATGATTTCGTGAGATATTTCTCTGTCGCCGACAGTTAGAGCTTGATTAACCAGCTAATCTTTTCTTATTCGTAAAATACAAAGTCTTATCGTTTACGTCATTTGCAGTCATTTCAAAATGTTATCTTTTTATTGTCGTCATCATGACAATAAATAATTTTGCAGAGTTACAGAGTTAACCGATAGTGTTAATTAATCTCGACTAATAAAAAATTATTACATTCTTATTACATTCTTCAATAAAAAATTTGGATTTTTTACTCACTATAATGAATATTAAATCATCGATATCTATTTACTGAGCTCCAAATATCACAGACAGAAGACCTGTACCAGAAGTAACATTTTAGTTTAACCAATACAGTTGACGATCACGACAGGGTGTCGTTCGCTTTCAAAGGAGGAAAAGCCCAGATCAACTTTTCCTGGCAATCGATGAAGGTCGGGTCGCCTTTGAGAGACGCCCTCGATTCTCCTGAAGGAAACGGATTTCGGATTGGGTTGAAGGCGAGGCGGGCGCTTCATAGAGGGGGATGAAATTCGAAACCACCTTTCGGAGCGAATTGCCTTGGGTTGCGCGAGGTTCCCTTAAACCGCACAAAGAGCCCTAGACGAAAGTGTTGCGATGAAAAGCCCCGAAAGAGCCTCGAATCAACGTGCGTCGGCGGCGGGCAATCGACGTTCTCGTACGACGACGACGACGACGACGACGACGACGACGACGACGACGACGAGTCGACCTCGGGATCCCGATAGAATACCTCCGGGCGATCCGTTTCACCTCAAATACTCGTATGCGATTGTGATGCAGTCGAACGATCAACGAACTCGAAGAGGATCTCAGCTTTCGACGAAAGCAGACGCTTCGTTATCGCGTCTCGCGAGACCGTTAGTAAATGCACGTCCTTTTTTAGATCGTAATACATACCGATATTGCATGCAAACTCCTAAAGAAAAAAAGTACAGAAGTTATCTAAAAGTTGGAATTATCTGGGATAACGTAAAAAGTTATAACAATAGTAAAAAAAAAAAAAGAAAGAAAGAAATCTTAATATAAATTCTTACTTTTTTATATATCATTATGTATTAATTCTCCAGAGCTAAGGTTAAAACCTGTAACATAATCCTACAATACTCAAATTTTTAATACAATTATTCGAAAATATTTTTAACACATTTTATTTCTATTTTCATTGTTCTCTTTAATTAATAATTTACAATTAAATAAAAATTGATACTATTCTATACATTTTTTAAATAAAAATAAATGCAGAATTTTTTTTTCAAATTGTAAAACAATTTTCGCTAAATATAACATATTTATGTACTAACATTTACCATATATATTTATCATACATTTAGTAAAATTTTAAGGGCGGAATATTCTATATACCTCATACTAATAATAAAGAAGTCAACATAAATAAATAAGAGGTCAAAAGATCCATCTAATTTATATTATTTAAAAAACATTAAAAAAAGATTCACAATTGAGTTCAATAAATCCATTATCAGCTTCAGAGAGTTAAATAAATATTAACTTAAAAAAAAAACACATACATTCACAATCAAATGTCATTTTACAATTAAGATGAATTTTTTCTAACTCATCGTCAATCAATTTATTATTTTTCCAAGTACAACGATCTACGACGCACATAGTGTCACAGCGATGTCCGCGCTCTCGAATACGAAGTACCGTCTGCTTTTGATACGCGCTGAAGCCGGAAGTCACACAGATCGTGTAATCTAAACGGAGATCTCTGCGTTTGAAGCGAAACGTCGACGTTGAAGAACGCGTTTCAACAGCGACGTGTATCCTCGAGCGACCGCAATTTTTGTCTCGTCCCCAATCAAAATGCCAATTTCAACTGCGGCGATGTGATTGTCGCCCGATATTCGCTCGCGATCAAGCGCGGATTTTCGCGCGAGTTTTACGTTTTCCCGCCGCGACCGCGTGTCACTGTCAGGGCCACCTCTTGAACACTGTGGTGATACGGTACTGGCAGAGTCGTTTGCCCGTGACGCACCGAATATGAAATTCGCCGCCAAAATTAACCTGCTCGTCCGCACGCGAGTAGTTTCCCGCGGTTTTATTCCTCATCGAATCGCGCGCCTCGCACATTGCGAAGTGCGATGTCACGCTCTTGCAAATACCTTCAATTTTAAATGAAGATCGATATGTAGTTGAAGGAATATTAAATTGCATTTATACCTACATTTGCCCTTGACGGAAATCCGATTTTAGCTTCAGAGCCCAAGATTTAATATCGAAAATAGAATAAATTATAATATATTTTTCGTTCAATTTTCGTAACAATGAAACATGTCATAGAGAACATATGTATAAATAATTTTTCTGGAGAATAAAATGAGCTTTCAGAAACAATCTGAACATTACAATTACTATTTCACGTAATATCGAATTTCACGTAATATTACTTAAATAATTCTCGATGAAGTTCCTACCAAAGAGAAACGTTTCGACTGCGACAATGTCACGAATCTTCGAACGTTCAATTCCACTTTTATCGTGACGGAAAAAATTGTGAAAGAAACAGACGAAAACAGTAGCAAGTACGGTGTACGTTATCATTATGGATTTTAGAGGCGACTCAAGAAAGGGGTCGGAAAAACGCAGGAATTCAATCTCTGGATCTCCGGGTAGAGTTATACGAGCGCGTTTCCACGGTGGGACGCCTGATTTTACCTTCGCGAGAAGAGCCACACCGGGACTCCGAATCAATCCCGGCGAGTCATACGACTCGGGTTTTATTCATGCGGGTGCGCTCGTACACGCGCTGGAGTAATAAACCTGTCGCTCACGAGGTAAATCAATGTACCCGTCCTGTCGGGACGACGCGGCGGCGGAGAGCGCATCGATTTTGGCGCGAGATTAAAGTTGCTAGACCCGGAGACGCAGAGGAACCAATTTCCACTCATGGCAAAGGCGCAAAGCGCGCGATCTCGCTCGATGAGAGACGAAAGGAATGGTATTTTGCAATGAAATCCGGAAGGAGATTTGAGAGGATCCTTCCAGAGATTCGTATGTCTAAAAATTTGCGGCATCGCAGATCACATATTCAAAAAACGTGAAAATGCATTATGACATGTTGATATGGCTATCACGAGGGTAGAGGTGAATTTAAATAATTGCGGAAACTGAAAACATTTTGCACCGTTTCGATTTCATCGAACTTCATCGCATCAAACTTGATGCTATCATAAACTACATTCTCATAGAGAGAAAAATATGCTGCAATAACTGTAATTTAATTATAAATAGTCATTTGTATATTCTTTGTTGAACTTAAATATAATTATTATTATACCATTAAAGTAGTAATAAAAATAGAGTGCCTAATCAATTACAGTCACAAATACAAACACTTTTCTGTTAATTAACTAAATCCCCTGATTTTC
>Ga0157363_1007690_pt1 | contig 10219 bp, 4 predicted proteins | sample AttsexASBM1_FD_111477 | JGI IMG/M metagenome (GOLD analysis project Ga0157363, IMG submission 111477) | Fungus gardens microbial communities from leaf cutter ant in Ribeirão Preto, State of São Paulo, Brazil - Atta sexdens ASBM1 | ecosystem: Host-associated > Fungi > Mycelium > Unclassified ...
ACACACACCCACACACACACACACACACACACACACACACACACACACACACACACACACACACACACACACACACACACACACACACACACACACACACACACAACGCTCGCGTACGCGCACACATACATAATATTACAATATGTATATATACATGTGTACATGTATACATGATAATGTTAGACACAATATTATATTATATTTTAAATTATTATACATGTGTATTATATAATTAAAACCTTTTCCGTTTAAAACTAACGGTTACAGATTAAATTTTCTCCTTCTTTAAAAAAAAAGCACTAAATCATAAAAACTTATTGTGACATTAAGATATGCGCATCTTTACTTAAAATAAGTATCTTATCGATTAAAGCTATGTAAGTCACGTACGAGACAATATTTCGACTTTGACAATTGCATTACGTAATTTAGCCTAATCTTAGATCCGTATTCCTTATTTCTCAAATGAAATCAATATCATGTTTGTTCTGAGTGATTGTCTATACTTACTGAGACAGACATGTTATAAATAGCATATAATTTGATTCATTTATAAAGATTTGCAAGATAGATTTCATTCATCACATTTTCGTAGCTTAAAATATTACTTAAAAATATTTATATTTTTCCATGGCTTTCGCAATTGATAAAATAAGTACAATGCAGGTAAAAAACATGTTTTAAACGTGTTTTAAGCAGTTTAAAACATACTTAATTGATATTTTTAATATGTTTTAAATATGTTGTATAGTACTGTTTAAAACATATTTAAAACATTAAAAACTTATTTAAGAAGAAACATAATATATTTTTTACTTAAAAAAAACCATTTGTCTTTACCAATCTGATAAAATGTCATTACTTCATCTTGCTTTTACAAAGTATCCTTGATATACATATATAGGATGTTTCAGAAATAAATGGCCAAATTTTAGTATCGTATTCTACTAAAAAAATATATGAAAAAAGATTACATGTATACATTGATCCGGAAACTCTTCCTTTTAAAGATATAAACATTTTTTGTTTATCTTAAAAGTTTACATAAACAGATATTACACAAAGTAAATATTGTAGTAGACTAACTCAGTAAATGAAAATAGATTAAAATGGATTGAAATTTTTTTCTATCCGAATGCGTATTTTAAATAACGAATATTTTTTGGATTTAGATTCAATTAGATTTAGTTGGATATAATTGGATTGAAAACTGCACTTTCTTATTCAAAATTTTGAATTGAACAGTATTCACAATTATTTTGTGTTTTTTTATTTGTGTATTGTGTTGCACACATAGAAAAAGCTAATATTATTTTTAGATTGAAAGGTAGAGATATGCTCCATGCAATTCTTATAAATGAATAAAAATACAGGATTGAAAATTCATTTATTTTAACATTCGTGAATCAATATTTTCTGAAAATCTGAATCCATTTCAATTCACTTCAATCCATTCTCGTTTGCTGGGAAGTCATACTGTCATCGAAAGCAGCTTGTCAAAGTAACTTAGTCACTATTTAAATTTTGCATAGTTAAAATAGTGTTTATGAATGAAATTTATTCCTGTATCGAGTGGACAGATATTCATTTCATGTATGGATGAACTAACGGAAATTACAGAGAAACTCAGCATCTGTATTATGAAAGACAAGGAAATCATTTTCAGCAGTTTCATTACAAATCTTTAAAATATTCTGTCATAAACAAGAAATGTTTATGTTTTAAAAAAGAAGAATTTTTTTATTTATGTTTACATATGATTTTTCATCTAAGGACAGTAAAATACGATACCAAAGTTTGATTATCTGTTTCTGAGACACTTTGTATAAGTACACAAATGTATTATAAATTTCTCGACATTTTTAAAAAAAAACGTATCTCTCTCTCTCTCTCTCTCTCTTTCTTTGTTGCTTGTAGATTTCTTATTAAAAAAATTAATATCAAATAATAAGAAGAGTGTATTTAATAACTTGTTAGTTTACGTCATCAATGTTGAGTTCCATGCTTAATAATTTACCTGTTCATCATGCAATGTTACGTTCTACTGACAACAAATGATTCAACTCCAAAGCTGTATGTAGTCACATGGCGCCAATACGGGATTGCATTAATGAACAAATCGCTAAGATGACCGTGAATATCTCTGGTCATGACCCTAGGATTACAGTGCACTTTAAATTATGATTAATTAACGAATTTCAATATACGCATTATCTCTATTATTTATTAAAAATATTTGCAGTCCAGCAAATCTCTGTTTCATAGTTTCTTATTGTCGTAAAAATTAATAAATGATAAACTATACATACGCATATTATACATGTATTACAATTAAAAATTTGTAGTTATGCAAAATATAAAAAGAAATAAGGAATATACTTTATATTTAAAAAGTGTTATTAATATATTATAAATATATTAATAAAATATTTGACAAAGTGAGAGAGAGAGAGAGAGAGAGAGAGAGAGAGAAACAAAGGAATATTAAAAGTCCAGAAGCATTTTGTTCTAGCCTATTTTTTAATTATTCATTCTTTTTTAATTATTCATTCTTTAAATTTACTTTTTAAAGCTTGCAGCTTATGAGTTGGCAAGTTTCGTGACCCCTATGCGGGGTTAAGGTTTTCTATTTCAAGAAATTCGCAGTTGGTCTGAGAGTCTCACAGTCACTTGTCCTCTTCCCGCTCTTGATGCTATCCGCGAGTTTATATCTACCTTAAAGAGTGTGGACAATTGGACCTGATCCAAGGCCGTGTTTCACGACGATCTAAATTTGGCTGCGAGATTGTCCGAAATAGTTTGACTGCGTAATATTCCTCACCGAATCATCTTACCAGTCGTTCTCCAATGAAAAAGGGCACTATCTAATTGTGATTTTATACTGTACCGCATTCAAATATTTTTGACAAACATTAGAAAAGTTTTTCGCGCATAAATTTTGGAAGGATTAAATTATATTACGTTTCACAATTTTTATTCTATATATATTTTAAAGAAATAACGCAATATATATCAGTAAAAAAATTAACCATTTCTCAATTATCAAGAACAAAAAAGTTTTATATATAATCCAATATATTCCAATAACGAGATTAAAATATTTATAAAAGTAAAGATAAATGTGACATAAACGTAAGATGACCCAAGAGCATTCTTTATCCATGCAAATAATAATGCAATTTATGGAGGACAAAAGAGATAAATGTGTCTGACATATTTGACTTATTAAAAAGTGCTGTTGATATTAACATGACCATCTTATCTTTGTAAAAATAAATTATTATACTTGTTATATATAATGTCAATGTCACATTAAGTAAACGTATTATAAAATTATTATATAATAAAATAGTGACCAATGAAAAAATTATGAATTATTATATAGGTGTGGGAAAAAGTTCGTGGCGTTTTTCCCATTAGATGGCATTAAAAAAACGTCACGAACTTTTTCTTCCTAATAATAAGTCTCAGCATATAATTATTATCACAATTATTAATTATTTATTTTATCATTATTAATGAAAATTATTTGCAGATAAAACATTTATTTAATATATAAAAAACACTTATAATATTATAAAAATTATAAATTATAGAGTATCATCAATATATCAATTGAAACGCAGAAAAATGCGCTTTCACAACTGTGATCGCGCCTATCGAACTTGCAATGCATATATCGGACATTCGCTGCAATCGTGTCGCGTATTCCTTTTTATGGTCTTACATGTGTAAACAAAAGAAGCTAAGCGATAAACTGCCATTGACACGTGTATAACCGTTTCTTTCTGTTATTCGTGCTACCAACAGCAGAAAGCATCGTTGATGATTGTTGACAACCATCAATTTCCGGAATAAATACATACATCTATATAGATATATGATACAAATATGTATATATTTGTTGTGTATATATATATATATATTTGTATCTCCTACACTTCTGATGATCTGACAAAAGTATTATTTGGAATAAAAATTAATTAGTTTTTAATCGGCTACACATTGCAATGTTAAAAATTTGCAAAAAAATCTTTTTTAGGTAAAAAGTCAAGTTCATTGATCCTATACGTCTAAATTTAATACATCTAAAGATTATAGCAAATAATTGAATTTGTCTTGATGTCAGATACAATATTATGAAGTCAAAAACACATAGTGCTATTAAAAAGAATTAAGGTGATTTTAACTTTTTACCTAAAAAAGAATTTTTTTCAAATTTTTAATATTGCAATTTGCAGCCGATTAAAAACCGAGTAATTTTTATTCAAAACAATTTTTGTCAGATCATCGAAAGTGTCGGAAAAATCGTAATCACAGTTACATGGGACTGTGTGTGTGTGTGTGTGTGTGTGTGTGTGCGTGTGTGCGTGCGTGTGCGTGTGTGTGTGTGTGTGTGTGTGTGTGCGTGTGTGTGTGTGTGTGCGTGGGTGCGTGCGTGCGTGCTTGCGTGCGTGCGTGCGTGTATTATATGTAATGACATCGTAAATTATTAGATATTTTTAAAAAAATTTATAAAACAACATGCAATTTATTGCTTATTGCGTTATAAATGTTCATACTTCGTAATATTCTAAAGTCGTTAGCGAGAAACATCTCAGTAAACATCATCTATCGTTCGTTATATAACATTTACCTAACTGTTTATAACAATTAATGGATGACGGCCCGACCTGATCATTACTTCGATGAAAGATTTTTTATTTACCTCTTGCATTTGTGATAAAAATATCGTAGATGTATTTATCACGCTGGAGCATACAACGTGTATCTCGGAAAAGCACGATAGATCCGTGAATAGAGATGTAACGAGGCGCGTCGCATCGAGAGTCTGTGAGTTTAAAGTCATTCTGTGATCTCTTCAGGAACGGTAAAAATACGTCGCCGAATATATCGTACTTAAGCACGCGGTAGTATACCTGAAGAGAACAGTGCAACGCTCCGATCAGTCGTCAAACTGATGAATAGGAAGTGCAATGAAGCGTATCAAGACTTATTGTTTGCGAACATACGATAATCACAGAACTGACAGGCCTCTGTGAAATAAATCTTCATTATTATTTACAAAAAAATTTTAGTAATGTTGGACAAAAAAATGAAATGATTCCATTTTTTAGTAACGTACTTATTGATGCTATTGCGTGAAAATAATTATAATCTTAATCAATGTTTACAAGAAAATTATTGTGCAAACGAATATATATCTTTCTATCACTTTTTGATATCACTTTCTCGCTTGTAAATAAAAATGATTAATTGCATCATGAATCGCTATTTCATCTTATTATATTTTTCGCCAATTTTTGACGAAATGATACATGTTGTTGGTTAGATAAAGCAGATTATAATGACTTCGGAAAATTACAGGAAAATGATAATAAGAGTCGTAGCAAGAAATGATAAGATTCTTTGTGCATATCGTTAGACCAAACAATCTGCTCTTGCTAAATCGTTGTTAGATGAAGCAGACTGAGAATGACATCATGCGACCTCAACCCTCACTTATTTAGATTTAGATAATTAATCTTATCAATCAATACCTAAGTTTTTTATAACGAGTTTGTCTGTATGATATCTAGTTTCCAATTATTAACTTAATTAATGTCTAGTTTAAGTTTTATCTTAGAGAAACTTCATTCTAAATATTTAATAAATCGTTCTAATCGTTCTAATCCTATAAAATTAAATTTATCCGAATTAAAGTAATATTTTTGTATACTTTGGTTGCTTAATATATTATCAATGTATTGTATCAACATATTCTAACTATATTACATTTCTGCATGTTATTTTTCTTTATATTCTAATTATTACATTTCTGCATGTGTTTTCAAATGTATAAGCACGAAGAATGTAACCTATATTATATAACATGTAACATATATTTTAAATGTTAAACTTAAGCAGAAATGCATAGCCACTAAATGCAGACACAAATCATTACGTTTCAACTGTATAGTTATCCTGAATTAAATTCGGCTTTTGTAGCCGAGCTTGATTAATTTTTAGTATCAAGCACCTTTCTTGTTTTGCTGGCAGAAATGAACATTATATCACTCGTACAAATGTTTAGAGATGCACTTAATTCTGCTATCATTAATCGCAACCTGTTGCAAACTAATTATTTTATGTCTAAACTAATTTTACAAACATATGTTATATTTGATTTAAATTATTTAGAAGATAACAACGCTGAAATCTAAAATTGAGCCCATGCGATTCATGGTCTGCCGATTCTCCGCGCTGCCATTCGGTTTCGGTCTGGTACCTACTGTATATACATGCGTGTCGTGTCTCGGACCCGGTTCACCCGGAACCGGTCTCTAGAAAAGGAAGAGCCGTTTGCTGGTTCGTCGCGCCTGGGAGTCGTAATTCTACTCCGCGAGTAACTTGATTATGCATACATGTAGTGCATATTTGCGCTAAAAATGTATATCAATGCTAAATTATATACACAGATATGTCAATAAATTTCAGCAAATTCTAAATACAATTTTTATCCTCAATTAGCTCGAAACTCTACATAAATTGCACTACATTACAATAACTTTGTACTCAGCAAAATAAAGATAATGTATGCTTTCCATTTGATAACACAAGTTGACATAAGTGTCGTTCTGTTATTCAAGATTCTGAATGTCAAGAAAAATAGAATGCTTGTGTCAACTTGTGTCACCAAATGAAAAGCACTAGTTTTCTTTGTAAAATATGATCCGAGCTCATATAAGAATATATACATGAATTAAATATTATCTAATGAAAAAGTATAAGAGAAATATATCCAATATTTTAAATAAGATCATCTATGCTGTTGTATATGATACTACATATTTCTATTATTTAGTGTATTAAATATTATTTAATAGAAATATTAAAAAAGTTCTTTTGACAAGTTGTGTTCTCCATTAAAAAAGCCATGATTTCATTGCACTCTATATTTTTATCTAAAACTCATTAATAAGATGTAATAAATCTTGCTTATGTTACCGGATTATGATAACCTTTAATCACTTGTACTGTTCATTTTCGTGCTATCATACCATATCTTAGAACAAAAATGTATGTACATATGTAATACATAAAATAGATCATTTTACAAGATATCATAATACATTTGAATAAAATTGTGATTAGCGGCGTCGTATTTGGCCACGTTTCACAAAGCAGATAATTATTGATAATTTTTCCCAAATACATTAATGTAAGTTATACGCGCTTATCATAAATTCTTAAAGCAAAAAAGAATTTTTCTTGATAATACATAATATATAATTATATATAATATATAATATATATAATATATAATATATAATAATGATAAAAACACGATTATTTTCGTCACTGCAAGAAATGCGATTAGTAAATCGATGATATATAGATTAACTGTCACGCGCATCGGCAACTAATTGGCATTCGATCGATATAGCTATAATAAATATTTTTAATGATTTTGAGATCTATATACAGATCCACGTGATCCGGAAATGATTCGAATGGTTGATGAAATTTTTGGCAGCCAAAAGACGTTCCTGACAACTTTGAATGCTATATCGTTCGTAGATTTCACCCACGACATGGCGAAAATTAATGTTAATGGTGTCTCAACGTCAATAAATTTCAGGCTCCAGAGTACCAATGAAGAGACTGTTAAGCATAATGTTTCCAGTCTTGTCCGATTTTTCATTGTGTAATTCTTAGCGGTTGTCGCTTCTGCCATAACTTTACAGTTATATTCCTGAAAGAATAAGTAGGAAGTGTACGGAAAAGAGATTGTCGACATAAATTATACGTTTAATTCCATCAGTGGCTTAGAAAACAGGATAAATTGTAATATGTAAAATATACCATAAATATAGACACTTTATATTATTTTTATATAACTCAGATATCTAATTTTACATAAAATTTACATTTTTTTGAAATTTTCCTCGAATTTAAAATTTTAAAGGCCGTATAAAAGCGGAGTGTACTTTATATTCTAAGAGTAATATTTATTACTAGTATCAGTATCATTTTGGCAATATATGACAATGGCAATAAAAAGTGAAAAACCTCTTTTTTTTGCAGGTCTAAATGTGTTCGATAGCGATGCCTGCCGAATTGATTTTACACAGCCCCCCGGTATACAGTTCCCTTCTGTACGGTCCCTTGGTGGTCACGGCGCCCACGATCACCAGCCGATCGGTGCCACCTAGAATCAGACCGTGCCTCTCTACGGGATCCTTGCCTCTGGACTCATTGCGAAACAACGATGGAAAACAAAAGAAACGAGTGGTGTTCGCCGATGATCGCGGTCGACCCCTCACACAGGTATTTTTGCAATTTTCTCCTTGCTTTTATCGAGATTAGATACATGGCGCGAGATCGATCTTCTTCTTTAGTACAGAGATAGATAAATTTTATTATTCATTACACTCGTAGAATGATGTCTCACTTCTTTTATTATTGTAATATTCTTTTATTATTATTATATTGTTTTTTTAGCGCTTTGTTAACGCTTTGTAAGCGCTGTGTGCTACTTGGGTCGACCTCTATGGCATTCACAAAGTAGACATGCGTTTCTAGTTTACTTTCGAGAAGCAAATAACGAGATAAGCAAAGCCAATATTACCAGTGAAGAGTTAACGTTCTTTACTTTACTTTTGAATTATGAATTTTGTTTAAAGTTATTTTTACTGAAGTAGCACAGTAACATTTGGCCAGAGGCCTACGAATAACGCATTTAACATATGCATCGGTAGTCAGCTTTTCAGCTTTTTGACAATTTATATATCATATATATACACATATATATTGATAAAATGTATTATGAGCGTGTGAACTAGATTTTTGTCAAAAATAAGTGCCACGAGACACATAATTTAAATGTCTTTGTTAACAGTGATTCGAGAGGAAGCATTCGAGATAGTATGTACATTTACCCTTTTCTAATCTGTACTTAGCTATAATTGCGCATGTGCAGTAGACGGTATTGTATATGCGCAATCGTGGTTAATTATAAGTTAAAAAAGGATAAAGATATTATTTGAAATGTTCTTTATTAGATCGCGAAACTAGCGCTAACGCTCGTTACATTAGTATTATACCTTCTTAAAAAAAAAATAAAAAGCGCTAAGATCTTATGTTTATCGAATAAACTTAAATATGACACAACTTAGATGATATGTTATTGAAAAAAAACTGGTGTACTAAATTAAAAAGTACTACTCAAGTGGTACTATCTTTACTAAATGATATGATATACTTTTTTGTATTTTTATTGAAAGTCTTCCTATTTCAACTCCCCCCCCCCAAAAATAATAGTAATTTTCAAAAAGTAAAACACAAATGGTACTATCCTTGTTATTTACTTAATTCTAATGATACATATCATTTATATAAAAAAATTAGTATCAATAACAGGCACCAGGTTAAATTTTATCAAATTAAAACCTAAGTGGTACATAATATTTACTTAACTCTAATGATATGTATAAAAGATTTGATAACAAGTTAAATTCTAGCACATTTTTTAATTATTTACTTAACTCCAATATCTATTTACTTAACTCCGATATCTATTATTTATATAAAAAATTTGATATCAACGGGCATCAAGTTATTAAAAATTCTACTACGTTTAATTATTTACTTAACTCTTATAATATCTATTATAAAATTCAAATAATATTATTATTATCTATCTTTATTATTCAGTTTATTATATATCAGTATATTATTCAGTATTATTAATTCTAATGATCTATATCATTTATATAAAAGATTTGACATCAACAACAGGCGCTAAATTAAATTCTATCAAATTAAAAGTAAAACCCAAGTGGTTACTATTTTTTTATTATTTATTTAACTTTAATGATATACATCATGTTTGCATGAAGATTTGATATTTGATTCCAACAACAGGCGCCAAGTTAAATTATTATATTTATTATTTATTTACTTAACTTCAATGATATCTATTATTTGTACATAAGATTTCACATCAACAACTGGTGCCAAGATAAATTCTACAAAATTTTATGTCATTCGTATAAAAGATTTGAAATCAGCAATGGCGCAAAGTTGAATCCTATAAAATTTTTATGAAGTTAAATTCTAATTAAAAAGTAAATATAAATCTCAAGTGATACTATCTTTAAAATCCCAAATGATACTATCCTTATTATTTATTTAATTCTAATGATATGTATTTATATGAAAAAAATCCAAGTAGTAC
>Ga0157363_1007691_pt1 | contig 10218 bp, 6 predicted proteins | sample AttsexASBM1_FD_111477 | JGI IMG/M metagenome (GOLD analysis project Ga0157363, IMG submission 111477) | Fungus gardens microbial communities from leaf cutter ant in Ribeirão Preto, State of São Paulo, Brazil - Atta sexdens ASBM1 | ecosystem: Host-associated > Fungi > Mycelium > Unclassified ...
ATTCCTCTTGATCTAAATGCATAAGCCAATCAGCGCGAAAAAACTTTCAACAATTGCAAAATAAACGTTCTGTTGAACGCAGCCAATGTCATATATTGTAGCATACTTTATCCGAAAGATATACTGGAAATATCTTTAGAACATTCATAGAACAGAGACATCTTCTGGACATCCTTAGGACATACCTTGGAGGTCTGTGTTGTATGTTTATAGATAATATCTTCTACATGTAATATGAAGTATGCTATATTTTATATAATAATAATACTAAATATAACATAGAAACTTGTGCTGTATGATTTGTGCTATATGAAGCTGCGATCTGATTTACACTTACTTTCTTGTATTATTTGTTTTTGTTTCTCACCAACAAAGATAAATGATTTCAAGAACATTGAGCGTGAATCAAATTGCAGCTCCATACATAATAAAAGCTCTATATATGGTTGATTAATATTGCTATAAATAAAAATTATGCGTAAACGTGTAAAATCCTTTTCTATTAGCAAGCGCAAACTGTATATTATATATCCAATCTTAATATACCTGATCTACAATGCATGCTAATTAAATTGTATTTTCACATAATAAATAAGAATCACATAGGAAAAAATATACAAAGAGCGCAGCAATTCGCTTGTACGAAGTGAGTCACTAAAATTGGACTCCAAAGTGAAAATAAATGTATTTTTGACAATACAATTTTGTTTAAAAATTAATTCAGGGATCGCAGGCTTTGGAATTTCTTGGAAAATTATAATTTTGCGGAATATAGAACAATATGTAATGATACGTGAATGAAATATTTAACATTTATTTAAATATTGCTCTTACATTCTGAAATATTTTGGGATATTCTTGCAATATTATTTTGGGATTTTGGAAACATTTTATGAATTTCAGGAATATTTAGCGATAACTGAGACACGCGTGTAAGCAAAAATAATTCTAGAAGTATCACCCTTTGATGCCACTAATCTTACAGCATCTCAAAATGTCTAAAATAAAACTTAAGAAATGATGAATTCTTTGAACAATTTTCTGTTTTACTTCAAGAGATTTTTTTAATTTGTCCATTAAAAATATGACTCTAAATCAATATTTATTTGTTATGATAGAAATGTGAATATACAGATGATTCCTACAATTCTGTTACAACTCATAATTTTTTATCAGAAACGAAATCCAGTTCGACAAAATGTATATATATTTATATTAAACTGATACAAGATTTTTGTTTTAAATAACCTTGAAATTTTATATAAACATAATATGCACAATTTATTTATCTTTTTTTTCACACACGCATTGCACACAATTTTACATTTTTTTAGAAGACAATTTGAATCTTTTCCGAATATGAAAAACGGACTATTAATGGATGCGTTCAAAGAGATGCCTATTAGCTTTTTGTGTCAAGCTATCCTTATTTTACGTTTAATGAGATCGATAAAGATAACACAAATAGCACTAATAGCGTTCAAACGCACCTAAAATCAACTTTGCATGTGTTACAGACTTGTTTTATTGACCCGTAGTTCATCGAGATTTCATTTTTGAAAAATTGTATAAATACAAGTATGATAATCTCATAGCTTTCCTCAGTTCTAACATACGTCATGCTCGAGAGAGCTGACGTATGTTAGATTCCTAAAGAAGAACTCACTCGTGCGTGAGGATGATGTAGGAAGTACGAACAGGAAATTAATATCTCTGTGAACGTGTGTGAAAAAGAGATAAACGATTTGTTCATAATTATGTATAATTTTCAAGACTAATGGCTCTTGTCTGGATGTTATATAGATGTAATGATAAAAAGAGGATAATGCATTTTTCACTGCGAAAACGCTGTTATTTTATCTCTTATTTCTGTGAAATAAAATTATAGTTGCGAAGTTGTCATTTATCGTGTGACAGCAAACCAAAGACTAGATTATTCAAAATTATGCAGTTTAATAATAATTAATGATAGATTGTGCTGTAGTTAAATTGCAATAATTTGCAATGATTTCATGCGCATTATGTGATTAAATATATAAGTTAGCTATAATAGTGTTGACTGAGGATCCGAAATAAACAAAAATTCCAGTTTATTTTGATAGCAATTTGTACGAAATAAAAACGGGGCGCTCCATAAATGACTTGGTCATTATATGCGTGAAATCACTGTTAATGCAACAAACATGTACGCAATGTGGATATCCCCAACCGCTTGTCTCTTACTGGTTTTTTTCCTGTATAAGGAAACAAGTCGGAAACATCAGATAAGAGTAGACAACTAATATAAATCGAAAAGCAGCTTACTAAAGACAGTCATTTGATTGTTCTTTCGAGTATTATTAAGACGCTTTCCTTTAATTTCTATTCGTTCTTGAACGGATTGGATTTGATATCGCACGGATACAATCATGAAATATATTTTTGCACGTGAGTAACAAAAAATGCTGTTGATTACTTTTTTCAAATCTATAAGATAACAAAAATTTATTCTCCTTTCATGGATACGTTTGAATTTGAGAAACGCATTTCTGATATTTTGTTAAGTCTTCAAATATTTAAAGAAAAAAAACTGAGAGATATTTCTTAAGCTCTTATTTGATATTCTTCGAGATTTCTGAATTTGTCCGCGTTAAAAAATATGCATATGTACGTTTGACATGTCGTTTTATTCGATAGTTGTGCAAGTATTGACTCTGATTTGGTTGGTCGCCTTGGCATTTCCACAAAGAGACTGGTCGAGCAATGTTATTGATGACGCCATAATATTTGATAATAATGATGAAGCGAGTAGCACCACGCAAAGGACAATAAATAATAATAATAATACTAATAATAATAACAATAACAATACTAATAATAATTGTCCATGTATCGCGACTGCTGAATACAACCCAGTATGCGGCACCGATAACGTAACCTACTGGAATATAGGAAGATTTAATTGCGCGAAAAATTGCAATCCACGTAAATATTACATCACTCCTATATATTATTGTTCTTTTTTCGTTATTACATTAAATTTACTTAAACTTTCTTAACATAAATTTCTATAAAATTTCTCTTCATTACTTCTATTTGATTATTGAATCGTTTATAATTTCTTATTTCGATGAATAAATTATCTAATACGCTCAATATTTTTTAAGAACTTGAGATAAGAGTGATCAGAGCTTGTGAACCATATAGCCAGCTGAGCAGTAATTGAATACCATATGGTCCGCCATCACTTCCATATGGCCGACAAAACATGACATACAGGTAAAGATAAATGTTAATTTTTAACGTAAAACATTTTATCTTTTTGCCTTTTATTATTTTTTGTTCATATAAACAAATGATAAAACTGTCATATTTGAAATGTTACAGACTTATATGACGTACAATTAGAGAAAATTTCTGATACACAATCGCAAACCGTTAATTCCTGGTAATATCAACATGTCGCAAACTTTATGTATTAACGTAACGTTTGATGTATCCCATTACATTTTAAATGTATATATATTTTTAATTTGTAATTGCTGTTACGTTATGTAAAAATTATGGCTTATGAATATTTATATACATACTTATATTAAGTTTATACGTTATACATTAAAGTATATTTCTATAATTATATTAAATTAAAATGTAACATTTACATTACATTAAATTAGGGAATTAATTAATTATATGAACTCCATTATATGAACATTTATTTATTATATTTTAATATTATTGTGTCGATTATCTATTTACTATTAATTAATTACAGCAATATACACGCACACATATGTCAGCATAGAAACTACAACTCTTAATTTTTTATGGTTTTAAAATACTGCGAGATGCTGCACAATTCTATTATAATTATTACTAATAACGCGACTGAAAAGATAATAATTATGTCGATAGAATATTACTAACATTCTTGTATATGTGTGTGCAATAAGAATAAATAACAAATGAATGCTCACTTGTTGAAATGAGACAATTTGAATAAGCTACGAAATTCTTAAAAGTTTTTTTTATTAAGTGTACTGATAAATTTTTATCCAATATTCTAACATTATTGTTTCAACTTTTTGTTAGAAAAAGAATTTGAAACAGCATCGCATGTTTTTTTTTTAATTTTAAAACATCTTTTATATTGTAAAGATATTTTTATTTTGTAAAGATAATTTTCATTATTTTTAATCTTTTATTTTCGAAAAAGTTTGAAAATTACTATACAGTGAATAATATATCATTATATTGGGGAATTCCTTATATTTGCATGCATTGTAGATAGAACCGTTGGTTGGCAACCGGTTCTGTATAAAAGCAAGCGCAACTAATGCTGCCAAACAGTACATCATTGAAGGTATATGCAGAATATCATCTTGGACATCTTGGACATCATACAACGTCAATTGCTGATCTTTTATCAAACTAATTTTAACAAAATGTTGTTTTATTTATTATTGAGTAAGAAAACTATTTTAAATATTTTGTACATAGCGTACTAAGTTCTTATACATCAATTAGCACTAATATTTCAATCATATTGAATAATTCTCAGTTGCTGCATCGCCGTTTGTCATTACTGCGTTTCCACAAGTAAGTAAACATTCTTTAATAAATGCTCTGTTATAGGGAAGAATATTTAAATGATTTTAGATATTTGTATACGCTGTCAAGAAGTATAATCATGTCTTGTACTAATTGTAAGCACAATAATTAAGTGATGACACAGACACATGACATTTGTGAGTCAATTAATTTTTAATAATTAGGATTTCTTTTATGTAACGATAATATCTTTATTTTATGCTCTATGAATAAAGAGATTAAAACAAGAGATGATCGCTCCTATTTGTTTATATTTTAATATTTATTTTAAAATTCTGAAACGAATACCGTAAAGTTATCTCAGTTATCTTGTATAATTTTGTTGAAAATAATATTTCAGTATTTTTTAAAAAAGTGTCGAATATTCTATTGTAATATTTGAAATGTAAAATTTGATAAATGTATGTGTATATCACAGAATAATGCACCTGTGGAGATAGCTCAAGTAGATGACTTCACTTTTGACGGTCCAGTGGCTTCTGAATCCAATGGAAGACAAGAAATTACTTCAACATCCACAACAACTACCTCTTCTATACTTAACAATATATATAACGCATGCAAAATAAACTGTCCGGTAATTATAATTCTTTTCTCACTAAAATCAAGATAACTTTATTTCAAACAATTTTTAATTTAACAGAGAATTTTGTTAAATAAATTTTACATCTACTTTTGAAAAATAATATTGATCTCTCTCTCTCTCTCTCTCTCTCTCTCTTTCTCTGTATAATAAAATATCATATTCTTAGGTGACGAGTGAATACAATCCTGTTTGTGGTACGGACAACGCTGATTATACTAATCCAGGAAGCCTGGATTGCGCGAAAAATTGTGGGAGAGGTGAGATGCTTCATAAAAATTTTGATATTTAACGATATTTATTTTACTACATGACAAATATATATGCGTAGTTATCTAAATCTAAAACTTCTTTATTAACGTGACAATAATTTCAAAGAACAATAATCTCAAACATATTTTCACTTTAATGCTAAAACAATCAAGCTAATTATTTAATATTTTTTAATATGTAAATATACTATTAAGGTAAATATACTAGTTAATGAACAGTTAGTGACTCAATTATTGGACGCAACAACAAAAATTTTAAATATTAAGCTTCGAAAATAATATGTACAACTCTAAATAAATTCGTTATTTATAAATTTAATAAGGATGAATATGTTTAGAATCATATATATCATTAAAATTAATGTTCGAAATAATTAATTAATATTTAATTTTTGTCATTTTGCTTAATAATTAGGCCATGTCCATTAACTGATATTTATCTTACAATTAGATTGCTTTTATCAATTCTTTTAATTTATCTTTATTATTTATTATTACTTAGTTGCATCCTTGAAGTTATATTAAATATATTTGTAAATTGAATATATTAATGTACACTATTGTATTATATTTATTATTATATTTATATTTATAAATTTTTTTGTATATACATTAAGAAAAAAAGGAAAGATTTTCTTACCTAAATCTAGATAGGAAAATTTTTTCTTTCAATAAGATAGAAGAAAGACAATTCTTTTCAATATTCTCGATTATTCTAGCATTAATAAATTTTGCAATAGTAAAAGTAGATATTTACCGAACATATATATTTATACGTTTAACAATCTTTATCCTATAAACTATGTAAAATAATAAAAACTTCTTTGCATAATTATAATATAAAGTAGTGTAATTACAAATTTACATTACAATACTCAACACATAATAATTTATATTTACAGACGTGGAGTTAAATTATTATGGACGCTGTTCAACAAATCGAACTGGATAACAAATGATTTACATTATGCAATACAATTTACGGTAATAAATATTTTAATAAAATATTGGTAAATGTAAGAAAAATATTTATACATTATAATGTATACATTTTAGTATGGCAATTTTCATGTTAGGCCTCACAATGTTAGGCCTATTGAATTGTTATTCGTTTGGCAATTGTAATATTCTGTATTAATTTGTTATTATTGAATTTCGGAAGTTTTATTATTGTATTCATTATTATATTTATTGAATTCATTATTAATATTGTTCTTTTTCCTCCAAAAAAATACACAACTTTCCCAATTTTTTCATTAATGCTATAAATCTCAATGTTTCTTTGATGATTTATGTATGTACATCCGTCTTACTAAAGGTTCCGCAGCAGTCAGTATGTCATAGTTGATGTATTAACTCGCTCTTCATTTTTACTGAAACAAGCTTGCCATAGTAAAATGTACAATATAAGACTAAAAGATTTTAATTAAAGCGATTTTAACTTAAGCGATCAATATGTGTATAATGTAAAATAAGTGAATATTTTCGATAATCGCGCGGATCTTTATGTCTAATAATAATTTCTGTGAATTTAATATAACTCATATTTCCGCTTATTATTTGAATCATGAGCCGATTATACTTTCAGTCTTAAAATTTTGTAGCCAACGTTTGTACAACTATTTGTAATATAAATTATTGTATAAACAAAATTTTGGTTTTTTTAGACTTCATTTTGTAACTCGAATCGAATTAATTCTAAGATCGATTGTATTCAAAATGTAGGCAGAGCAGTCAAATAATCTCCATAATCGACTCTGCATATAAAAATCATCCAAGCTGCGTTATCTCCCTTCGCACTAAAAAAACTGTAATCTATCAACAAAGCGAATCTGCTTGCTCACAGAAAATACAATATTTGTTTTACACCTAATCTTGATAATGTCACATTCAAGTATGATAATAATACGTACCGAAGTTCTACATAGGAATAATAGCCTTTACTATATTAGCACGTACAAGTTAAATTCAATTTAAATGCAGCTAGATCTTGCAATTTGCAGAAAGGCAGATCCATTTATACACTTACATGTTGTGGCACTGATCTTGTAAATACTCATCCCGATGTTACGTCGATGTTCTGTAAATTTGTGATCTTATTCTTCTTTCGATTCTCAACAACACTTGATTGCCAAAAAGTTCGCCGTACAATATTACACGAATACATAATATTGTTTCCATGTGATTAAATATGACATATAAGTGAAGATAATTGCGATTTTTTAAATGCTGATAAAATATTGTAACATTATTTTATTCTATCTCTTTGCTTTATTATTTTTTTGTTTATACAATGATAAAATCGACGTGTTACAGACAACAGTGTTTATTTAGCAAACTTCATGTGTTAGTAATGTTGGATATATTCCATTACATTTTAAATGTATGCATTTTTAACTTGTAATTGTTATTACATTATGTAAAAACTACTTACTGAATATTTATATATATTTATATTAAATTTATGCATTGTATATACATTAAAATATATTTTTACTATACATATATTAATATTAAAATACATTTACATTACATTAAATTAGGAATTAATACCATTATTTGAATATTTACTTATTATATTTTAATGTTATTGTTGTTATCATTTACAGCCGACGTGGTTTCTGTTGTTTGAATAAAGGTATCATTTCCGTATTTTGCGCGCTAAACATGAATTCTGTAATGAAATTGCTCTATCACATTAGATTTTTGAGAAAAATGAGATTAAAAATGTTAAAATTAACATTTTTTTGACATATTTGTGACATATTCTTTTGTTAGCGATCAAGTAAATTTTTTTTATCTTTCATTTAAATCATCTTGAAATGCCAACAATTATATTTTTAAAATATACTTTTTTATTGCTATACATTTTTTTTCACCGGGTTAATCTTTGCGTAGTCACATCAAAGAAAATATTTTGTGCCAAAAATGTTTTTGAAGAACAAGAAAGAATTGCGTGATGATTTTTTTAGTAAGCAAGGTTTGTAAGGTTATTAAATATGACGGATCAAAAATTTGTCATCACATTTTTTTTTAATTTACTCGAAATTGAATGTTCTAAAAGTTCATTTTGCGTAAATTTTATTACGGTCCAAAGTAAAAATTGTCAATGAAGTGAGCAAAAAAAATTGAAATTATCCGATAATGAATATTGAATTTTTTATATGAACTGTAATCAAAATTTACGTCATACGAGTTTATAACTCACTTAATTTCGAGTAAATTTAAAAAAAATTTTTAAATTGGTTAGAACATTGCGCGAATTTTTTCACTTATGAATAAAAGGAAATGCGAGGCCTTGAAATTGGATATCGCTTTTAAATGGTAATTTGTTTAAATATAGACTTTTTACAACTGTTATCAATGTTTCTGTAAAAAATAAAATAAAATGAAAATAAAATTTTCAAAAGAAATTAGCAGCGTTACAAGGATACGTATTGCGATAATTGACAACTGTCTAAATAAAAAATACGTAATAATGAATAATAATTTATTTATTGCAACGAATATTATAAGATTAAATTTAATTTTTCGAATTTCTCATATATTTAATCTCAAAAAGTCTGTAAATATACAAATTAAGTTTCTTGTTGAAACAGCTTAAGTAAAGTATTTTTATTTACATATGGATATATTTTTTTATATTCGCCGATAACTTGGATAATACATTTTTTTTATTTTCTTATTTCAATAATTAGTTTAATATTCTTTCCGCAGCAACAATGACAATTCTTAATTTGATTATTAATTGCAAGGTGACCTAATAATTTTTATCAGAATTCTATTTATCAGATATTAAGGAAGACATTATCAATATGATATCCAACTAGAATTCTGATAAAAATTATTAAGTCGGCTTACAATTGTACTAATGAAAATAAAAATCAAGTGTAAGTCGAATAATGGGAGAGAAACAGAAGCGCAAACTTCTAGGAGATGAAAATTGAAACATTAAAATGTTAAAGTTTCGTTTACGCTTCTATTACTCTCCCATTACATCCATTGGATTTACGTTTCGATTTTTATTTTTATCATGGTAGTAGTCCATAAAAAAGTTGAATGTTGTCAATAACGTCGCGAAAAGAGATATCAAACTGATTATTGTGACAGATTAAACTAAATTAACTTACGACAAAAATAAAAAACAATTATCTACGTTATCGGCAAATATCAAAAAATATATCCAAATGTAAACACTTTACTTAACTACTTCAACAAGAAACTTAACTTATATAACTTACAGAACTTGTTGATTATATGAGATTATATGAGATTATATGAGAAATTCAAAATATTTTAAAATTTAATCTTATAATATTCGACGCAATAAATAATTTATTGTATTTACTTATGTATTTTTTATTCAAACAGTTGTCAATTATCATCGTAATACGCGAACCCTTGTAACACTGCCAATTTCCTTTGAAAATTTTATTTTCATGAAGTTTATTTATAGAAACATTGATAGCTATCAGTTGTAAAAAGACTATATTTAAAAAAACCATTTAAAAGCAATATTAAATTTTAAAACGTAGCACATAGCTTTTTCCTTATGAGCGGAAAAATTCGACGTTCTAATTTTTAACTAACTTTAAAGTTTTTTTTTTTTTAATTTGTTCGAAGTTGAGAGAGCTATAAGTTTATTCTACATAAATTTTGATTATGATTTAAATAAAAGATTTCCGATCCAATATTCGTTATCGTGTTTTGACTTTTCTTACTTCGTTGGATCGGTAATTTTTACTTTGGACGTAATCAAAATTTATGCAAAAA
>Ga0157363_1007692_pt1 | contig 10218 bp, 4 predicted proteins | sample AttsexASBM1_FD_111477 | JGI IMG/M metagenome (GOLD analysis project Ga0157363, IMG submission 111477) | Fungus gardens microbial communities from leaf cutter ant in Ribeirão Preto, State of São Paulo, Brazil - Atta sexdens ASBM1 | ecosystem: Host-associated > Fungi > Mycelium > Unclassified ...
ATTCAGTAGAAGATGTGCAGCGATCTGGAGTGCACCAGATGACGGATAGTTCTCAGATGCACTCGACGCATCTCACGAAATCCGACGCGGATGAGACCGTCCGACGTGATCGGAAGATGTTCGCGAGTCCGTCGCAACCTGTTACTGTGAGGTGTCGTCACTGTAAAGTGCCACAAATCGCTCGTTAAGCATCGTGATTACCGCTTTCCTTCGACAATGTACACACCACCGTGAGGCTTGCGCAATAAATCTCTCTATCGCCTGAGAGGTGCTGAGTAACCTTGAAGAGAGGCGCCTTTGTGCAAGCATATGCTCGCACGCGTAGTTGCATTTTCACCTATTCATGGTTTCACGGCTTTCTCTGCAACCGGGACCTGTTAACCATTTTTTTTTGTGTGAACGCGGAAGATACTGATGGTCGGTCTTATAAGCAAAGTGCTGATTAATTTGCGTACGCTACGATATCTTTAGAGAAACATATCGATCGCGTAATTGTCGCAGGAAAGCAACACGGGAAAGCTCGTTAGCGAAACTTGGAATTTGATTTTACGCGCAGATAACTCGATCTATTTTTTCTATCTCGTGCAAATGTTTGAAAATAAGAAAAAAATTAAAGATGCAAACGGAAGATTGCAGCAAAGAATCAAATGATAAATAATTTTAAATAATTGACAGAAGGAAAGGCGATAGATCGCACGAGTTGGAAATTTGAATCAAGTTTGCATTATAAAGAGAAGGTGATGAAGTGTGAAGCTTTAGCAGACACGGATAATATCTTTTGCCGGGGATTAATGGAAAGTCTGGAATTAATGACTTCTAGGTCTTTCAGTAGGAATATTACCAAACAAGGAGGTAAAAGGAAAGTTTGAAAAACTTTTAAGTACCCTTGAACAATCTTATCTTGTTTGAAGCTTAAGTTTCACCAGTTTCCATAAATTGCTTCTGTACGTCAAATTAAGATTAAAGATGCGCATGTAAAATGTAATGAACGTGGCAGTTGTCGCGTCAGTTGTCGCATGACGCAGATTTCTCTCTGGTTAAAGTCCGAGTATCCTGAATTGTCACAAAGTTGGAATTTTGAAAATTAAGATTTATGTTGACAATGATGATTACGAAAATTCGGATGGAAATAGCGTTCTCATTTATGGTAACACATATGTTTCTCCTTAACAAAGACTTGTTGTATCGCTTTCTTAGCTTTTATAATAAAAGTTATCGATCATTAGACTCGCGAAAAAGAATCTTTTTACTGCATGCGATATAACTTGTTTTTGTTCATCGAAATGGCCGATTCTTGTTTGAAGTGAATGCTTCTGCGTGTCTCTTAGGATGCCAATACCTCATTTTAATTACATGTCCATATTCGAATTGGAATATAAATTGAAAAATTATTACTATTGAACGATAATGATCGCATTGGAAACAATATAATCATATTTTTATCGGTACTAAAATTATCAGCAGAAATTATACGTTTTTATATTTATTTGAATCTAGAATTTAATTTGAAGTTTAATAATTATGTTTTCGACGAAGATCCTAAAAAAAATGCGCCATTTAATTGATCACATGACCAGCTATTTTATGATTGGCAAGAGTAATTTTTGCTCAGGAGCACGTTATTAATTAGGCTTTCTTCTAGGCTCTCTAGTTTATGATTGATTTTTAATCATGTTTCCTTTTCTTTTAATTAGGCTTCTAAATAATTTTAAGTTTATATTTTCCAACACACACTTTGATTGAACTTTTATTACTTTCTAAATCTTTTATCTTTATTACCTTCCTATATTATATATCAGAATTTTACTCCTATATATTCTGTCGACAAATAAGATAAGATCAATACTCGTCGGAAGTTAATGTCTGGCAATACTTGTTCATATTCATCTTCCCTTATCGATTCATGTGTCAAGGAGAAAAAGATATTTTAAGCTTCAATTCTCAATATTCTATCGGATTCTTCAACTGCTTGCGAGTCTTTTATAATGAATGTCTGCTACATGTTCTTTTATGACAATTTTGTCTTTCGATCTTTTTACTATATAGTTATACTGTGCGATAAAAAATATTTGCTCCGTTATCTTTTAATGATATAATAAATATTATTGTTAAATAATTTTCATATTTAGTTTTGAATATTTAAGGAGTGCAATTATTTAATACGATTAATGTGGCTATATGAATTTTTTAAAAACTTAATTCAAAATCCTTCAAACTTTTCTCCTACAATCGCTTCTTCAAATTTAAATACAAATATTATTTAGAAAGAAGAAATATCATTCTGAAAAGAATACGCGATCATTAAAGCAAAATATAACATTTCGGATAAAGAAGTATTTTAATCCATTTTAATTCTTAGTGCCTTGATGTAAAAAAAAATATTTGTATCGATAATCTTGCAGTTTCGATGCAACGCAGATTATGTTTGAGATGTGAACTTCGTACGAAGCTTCGATGTTTCATCAAGAATAGCGTGAAGATTATACTGGTAGAAGAGAATTTAATTAAATGGCAGAGATCAATCGACGGCCGGCAGCTATCGAGCTTAGCTGGTCTCTATCTTTCTCAACAAAATATAGAATCGTCCGTTGGACATGCGATGGAGTTTCTTCGAGATCGAGAAATGTACCGGATCATTTAATCGTTCGGTCGACGTAAGTTCTTAGAATCGTTTCGCATTAACCGTGCAAACTTTATATCTTTATTTCTCTAAATGAGTGGGTGTCACGAATAAAAATATTTTTTCGCGAAAAGAACAGGAATATTTCCCAGTATTTTGAATTCCAGAATTCATCTCATGAAATGGAAATAATTAAATAGAAAGGTATATCAGAGATATCGATAACGATTGAAAAGATTTTAAAGTAATGGCTACAATTAAATTGATGATTTAACTAAAGCAAATTTATTTCATTGAAAAATATTTTTTTGGCGAGAATCAAAGAAGGATGCTCTCGTTAGACTACAAAAGAAAGAATCGTAACAAAAAAAGTTTTTTTGTTTGTGCTACGAATGCTTAAATTCACTTATCATCTTGTTAACTTCCGAAAGGAATTCATATCGACGTAATGCGAACGGTACGACAAATAGTCGTCTTCTAAACGCATACAGTTGATGGCAACAAGTGGCACAGTAAAGTAACTAGATCTCGATTTTTCCATCCTTTTACTGCGTGAAAATATAGTCTTTCGTTCTAAAGTTTGTGATCTTTGAAAAGATATATTATTTTAAATCAAAATATCTTAACTCTCAATTATATGGCTTGTTTTAGAGTCTTAATTTACATGTTACATCTGGGTCCACGTCTCCCACGGCGTTTTTTACTGGCTCTGTAACCTAACTATCACAAATCTCAATGGAAAAAAATTTTGTTTTTGAATGTCAGAATGTATAGAATGTAGAGATAGCAAAACATAAAAAGATTGTGATAATAACTGAAAAAGTTATGCCAAAAAATATTAAAGAACAATTTGTGAAAAGAATGACAAAAAAAATCAGAAAAACAATAATCAATTTTTTTTTTTTCAAAAATCATATCTTTATGATAAAAAGATATAGATAAAAATAGTGTTTTGAAAAGGGGAAACGTGAACTTTAAGAAAAAAAAATGTTACATTGATTCATTTCAAAAAATATAATTCTTTGCATGAAGTGGAGGAATTTTTATACATGCTCGGAAAAATGATATCGGAGATATGTTGAGTATTTTCTTCTTTAAAAAAAAATATTTTATATTAAATATATAATGATTTCGTCATTATTTACACGATTTTTTAATTCCGAGAAAATAAAGCGATCGTTTCAAGACGTTTCTCTCGCAAAAATGCTTTTTTTTAACAACGAATATATGTTTTAGTTAGAAGAAGACAACACATACAGTACTATTAAATAGGCATTTACTAAAAACGAATTTTCACTTTTGGCAAAATCTGTCGAATTTACATTTGACGGATCCAAGTCACCCAAGCCAAACTTTTATTTCATCACAATTAGCGTCAAGACAGCAATGAAATAATTGCATCACGATCGACAGAGAAAAGGTTTTCTAAGTTTTTTAACCTCTCACTTCAACTCTGCAACATTAATCGTACAAAGATAGCGGTAGACTAAAATTTTCATCCGGGATCAAATGACTCACTCATACAGTTGAGGGTTAAGTACATGTAAAATATAATATTTTGATAGTACTTACTTCAATAAATCAAAATATTAAATGAAAATAAAGTTATATACCTAAATATTGAAGTATTTTGATTGAAAGAGAATATTTTTACATGAAGAAGAAATATTAAACGGGATTTCAATAATAACATGGTACCTCTTGCGAGAAAAAAAAACATGTCACATGGTTTCAATTTGGATGAATTGTTCGTTGAGTTGCGATTTAATGCTACATATGCGTGAAACGGAAACGGGATTTAGTTTTTAAATGCTAGGCATGTCGAGTGAGGATTGCCGATCCAGCAGTACAACGAGTTCCGGTAACATCGATCAGACCAGAAATACCAGCGGTAGAAGAATGTCGCACTTTAAGGAGTACAAGTTCTTCCGCAGTTTCAGCGCGAAAGTCGAGAACTGGCCGATGCGCAAGGCGGAAACGCTATGGCGACGAATGCGTGAGCGGAAAATCGCAGGTAAGAGTTTCGTTGTTAGTAAAAGGCATTTCCTAAAACTAAAGTTAAAACATTTTGGAGATACAGATTATTATGGAAATAAAAGAACAAATTTATTTGAGTGTAAAATAAGGATAATAGTAATATAATCGGTAAGGATAATAGTTTTATCATTTCTAATTATTATATGCCATTATTATATACAACTTGCAATTTTATATTTCCCTGTATGAGAATACTTCTTATGATATTAGTAAATTAATTATTATGTATTCTTGTATTATATTTCTTGAGAGCAATATATTATATATGTTCTCAGATAATTCTTTTTAATTCTGTATATGTATAAACTGTTTGTCGATATATAGTTTATCCTGATGTAAGGAACAAGCAATTCTGGCTATCGCAAACGGTCGAGCGTGATAACTAATTTTCAACTAATCTATTGGGTTGTCCGGAAAGTTCGTGCCGATTTTGAAGGAAAATTGAAACGCAGAAAATTTAAATTTTTAATTTCATTTATTAAATTTAAATCTTTTGCGGCACGAACTTTCCGGATAACTCAATAATTATCAGATATAATAGATAGATGTGTGTTACTTCAAAAGTGACATAAAGCAGTCAATAAAATTCATATTCATCAGATAACAATGATATAATTCTGGGTATTAGTGCCGAATCGTCGATTTCATTTCAATCATTTATTTATTTGTGATATCACACGTTTTCGTTGTATAAATTCATTTCTATTTTCAGAATTTCGGTTCACTGGATATTTTCTAGAGGAAATGAAATGTCACATGAACATTTCATTTCCGTTTCCAATATTTACGTTATTTACAATCAATAATATGTATTTTTAACTAAATTTACCACTGAAGTTTTCATGCAATATACATGAAATGTATATTATTTATTGAATTGTCCGCAAGTTGGCGTATCGATCAGCCGTTATCTCGTTCATGATAATTTTGCAATCGTCAAAAACATTTTACATGCGGTCTCAGATGCCACCTGCTTCAAAGCAATTGAGTATCGTTCCGGCAAGTCATAAAGACAGCTCATGTTTTCTTTTCGATTTCCGAGAACGATCTTGTGAAAATTTCGTTTACCGCTGAAACAACAGCTGGTGAAAAGCAACATCTTGAAGTGACCGGCTGGAACATGCTCATACGCGAAGAGATGTCTTTACGTGTCGTAAAACTAACGTTAAACGACATGACGCATGTCACGAAAGGCACCACAAGATATACGATATATAAGCGGACTTATATATAGTAAATAGAACTTCTCTCTTTCTCTCTCTCTCTCTCTCTCTCTCTCTCTCTCTCTCTCAATATATTATAGGCTTAATCCTTCTCCCGCTTTATTCCCTGTGTTTTTTTATAAAATTTGACTAAAAAACTCTATTATTTAGTTTAACTCTATTATCTATTTTTACACATCTTTATTTATTACACGATTGTAATAATAGTAAACTATAAATAATAATCATAATAAAGTTAATATCGAAGTATATAATTATTATACGATAATAATTTCAAAATCATTTTTTGGCATATTAAATATATTTCTATTTAATATAATATATTAAATACATAAAAAAATTCTAAGAAATTATTAATTTAATTATAAAATTATTTTCTCACAATGCTTTGAAAAAATGTAGTCTATATTTATAGTCACATTTTTACTAAAGAATTTAATTAAAATCGATTTTCAAACATGATTTAATAGATACATCTTGAGAATTAATTTAATATTCGTTACATTATATTTATAATCGCAATTTAATTAAAAAAGCTAGATAAAGGTGGCGCCTTGAGTTCTATTTCTCGCGGTACAAATTCGTTCTAAGAACAATTAACTTGTATGTTTAATAAGTTAAAGAAAATGATAAGATTAAATCGCTATATATTTTCATTAAAAAATCAATTTTTAAAAAAATTCAAATTATCTTTAAAAGACACATACACACACACACACACACACACACATACGCACACGCGCGTACATGTAGATGCGTATGTATTCTATAATTGTGGTACAATTGAGGAAAGAATTATTTTACTTGAAAAAATAAATCGATAAACGATGTAAAATATCATTTTTTAAATACATAATTTTGTTGTCAGGAAAATTGATTTTAACTAAGCACTTAATTATGTCTCGACTTAACAGATTTTACTATGATTTTACTACCTTTGCTCATCTTTATATTTATCGTATTGGATCGATCAACAATACACAATCAAATAAGATATTTACGCATGACAAATTTTGTTACTTTATCAATTGTAAATGTGTTCGAAAATAAGTTAATTATTTTATTTTTGATGTTTATTTTTTCATGTAAAATCACCATATTCCTAGATTCTTAGGAATCTATATATTAATCTTGTATATATTAAATAGCTTGTTTACTAAAAAAGCACTCTAATTGATAATTAATCTAGTTTTGTATTCTTTTCAAATAAATTAATTTTATTTTAATTTTCTATAACTTATCCATTTTTATTTACTAACAATTTAATTTTGTATTATCTCAAATAAAGGATATTTGATAATATCCATTATTTTAAATCGTGATTTCATTGTGTTACATGTAATAACATAAAAATCTAGTAACTTATCGTATATATGATATTGCGGAATCAGTTCTGCACATGTTCTATACAGTTCTATATAATGTCAGGAAGTAAATCTTTTATTTATTTACTTAATATCTCTCTTTGTTGACTTTTAATCCAAATGTGGAAATTGAATTATATCTCAAAATATCAAACTTCATTTTAAATTTCATCTAACATCATAAATTTCATCTTCCTGATATAAGGAATCTATGATTGAAAACATATGGACTAAGAAAAAACATATTGGACTAAAAATTAATCGATTTTTCGAAACATTCTTAACTTATTGTGGAATAACTTGGCCTTTTGAGAATAATTGGGTCAGTTTAAGTCGAACATTTCGGCGTAGCGGTCGGTTGGGATTGTGCAACATACCAGATTTAATTATTCTTTGACAATGTTCAATGCTTCACTGGTTTCCGCAATAGAAGGTATTTCAACAAAAGCATCGATTGCCTCTCGTTTAATTGGAAACTATCGACTGACCGTGTATGGCATGTTCTCATATCAATCAAATTAGTAAATGAGGAAAGGATCGCATATTTCATGACAGTTTTATGATCATTTATTGCTTTAAAATTTCGATCATGTGTAATCGATGAGAGGATAATTACTAGAGCTTATTATTCTAGTTAAACAAATGACGTATTAAATACTTCTTTATTGACTTATTCGATCGCCAATGAGATTTCGTGCGGCGAACAGTGAAAGGGAAAGTATTTTATGCGCAATTATCGCGCACGATAAATCGTGGATTTCAATCGATCCAGAAAGTATCTCGCGGGGTTGCGATAATTATAGGTTGTCGCGATGAAATGTGTGTGTCCCTACAAAACAATAGGACTCTTTCGTAATACAAACGTAACGCTGAATGATTTGAATCGAGAAGACTACCAAAGTTACGGAATATAATTTTTTTATCTTTATTAAAACATTATTTCTTGGAATTTATTAAAAAATGGCAGTGTGTAATCTGACATTTATAAATAATGAGCAAAACAGTCGCAATAAATACCTTAAGAATATAAAGCAAATATATGCAGCAAAACAACTTATTTAAATATCTCGGAAAAATATTGATTTTTAATAAACGCATTATTATAGCATATATTGAATTTATTTAAATATTGCATTAGTTAATATTGTTGCTGCATAAAAAAATATTGTTATTAAATATCGCAAATAGCAAAAAAATATTGAAAACTTTATGCAAAATTTTTGCATCTGTAGTCTTATTGTTATTGAGTGGGTTGGTAGATAAATATTCCAGTGAAAATGTAATATTTTTTTATTACTGACGTGGAGTAAAACAAAATATTCATTTTTATATAATCCAATTTATATTTTTTTATTCACTTCTAAACACGTGACGATTTTAAATAATTCGAAATACATACGTTAATGAATTCGCAAGATATTAACGAATACAGAATACATATTATTTAAATATGTATTGTATTAAATATGTATGATTATACTTTTATGTACATATTCTTTAGAATTTTTGTTTTAACATCTACTTTTAAATTGCTATATTTTATTAATTTTATATGTGTGTTCTTGTTATTCTAATGTGTTATATGTTATGTAAATCCGTAAATATGTAAATACTTATCATGGATTTACATAACATATAACGATTTTATTCTCAACTAAAGTTTGATATTCTAAAGTCCAAAACATACAGTTCTTGTAATCTTCCTTTTGTGATGTTCTAAAATATCATAGAAGAACGAGAGATAAAATCTTTGTTTGCTGAGAACACATTGAGCTAATTGAAATCATTTTTCGACGAAATCGTTTCTAATTGCGTTGGTCAGTTCTTGGAAAATCAAGGGATATATTATATATATATATATATATATGTGTATATATACATAGAGAGAGAGAGAGAGAGAGAGAGAGAGAGAAAGGAAAGTCTCCTATTATGTGATAGATGCCTAATATGAGATAGCGGCATTTTTCTAAACTAATAAACGTTATCTATTGATTCCACCATGAATTTATTGCTCTTAGATCGAAACTTATTTAGTGGAAAATTCATTATTAGATCATGCTTGTAGTCCTTGTAAAAAAAGATTTTAGAATTTGGATGTCTTCAAGTTTCATTGACACAAGTTTCATTGAACTTTAACCTTAAACCTTATTTATTATTTGATAAGTAAATATTTGGCAATCTTCTTTATGTAGTGCTAGAGTAAAATACTAACAGAAATACTAATAGAAAAATACGGGATATGTTGAATTGCTTAATTACAAAAATCAGATTTAATGATCATAAAACCATAAGGCGTGAAAATTGTAATATTAAGTACCCAGGATATTTCTAATATTAAATAATTAAATATATTATAATTATAATTAAATATTAATATTATAATTAAATATTAAATAACGTATGCTCCTATATCATAGTGAAAATCATTGCTAAAGTATAAATGTTATTATATATAATAACATTTATACTTTAGCAATGATTTATAATAATAAAAAGCACAATCGGAATGAACGTCGAGTGCCTATTTCTATGATGCTTGATTCCAATTACCTGAAGACAAATTCTAGATATAATCCATCGCATGCTCATTTTTCGCGTACGCTGGTGTACTATAGAAACATTAAATAAAGTTTTTAAATTGCAATACTGTACTTTGCATTTTATTATCGATTTCTCAGAGCATCTCAAATTAGGAGCACAATTTTTCGACTTTGCGATTTGCTCACTTTTTATATTTCTTTAATTAAAAAAAAAATAGAATTTGAATTAAATTTTACATAACATTATCTTAAAGCTTATTAAATTCCCTTCAAAATGATCTATTATTTTTTTTAATTCTGTCCATAGGCTTTAACATTTACTCATATAGTCGATATCTCATAATAAGTGTTTTTCATCTTTATATATATATATATATATATATATATATATATATATATATATTAGAGTTGGTAATATTTTTTATTGTTTAACA
>Ga0157363_1007695_pt1 | contig 10215 bp, 5 predicted proteins | sample AttsexASBM1_FD_111477 | JGI IMG/M metagenome (GOLD analysis project Ga0157363, IMG submission 111477) | Fungus gardens microbial communities from leaf cutter ant in Ribeirão Preto, State of São Paulo, Brazil - Atta sexdens ASBM1 | ecosystem: Host-associated > Fungi > Mycelium > Unclassified ...
GACTTGAAGAGGGCGCGAATCTTGAGTAGCGTGTCTGTGTGATATTCGTACGGTCTCGCTTGATGCTGCTTTATGCGAGGGAGACGTTGCATACACCGAGAACGGGAGGCAATGTTAAACTGTCGTACACATGGAGCTTACTGTCGTATCACAAATCTCGTCGAGTATATCGCAATGTAGTTTTACACACGCCGTGCTTTGCACAGATAATAAAGAATCTATAATTCCGTAAATTGAATTTTCTTCCTGGCATTTTTCATGGCAGGGTGTTACTTTTAAAATGGGTTACAGAAGAGAAAAGTGCGTGATATTTATGATTGCATGGTACTATAATTGCATGGTAAAATAATTATGGTTAAGAACTCTGTTTTTATTGTATTAATTATAATGGTAGCAATAATATAGTTCAAAAGGAATATGGTTGTCTTTAAAAATATAGTTGTTACAATATTATAGTCGTTTTTGAAAACAATTACATTATTCCCAGTTTTAGTGCATAGAACTATAAATATGATTATTATTACTAATATTCAATCTATTGGCGATGTTTGCATTTTTTGCACTCAGCAAACTCTTCTCTTTCTCTCGCTTCGTCGCCCAAATATATATTGATCTCATTTCAAGTGCAAACATTTGGAGGTTTTAAGCAACGCAAACTGTATTATAATTAATAACTATAACAATAGACCTCCTAATTATTTCATCGTATAATTATAGTCACAAATAACATTTTTCTTTTGACGTAAGTTATAAACAAATCAATATTATAAAAAAATAAACACATTCTTTATAAATGAAGGTCTATGTTAATTTGCATTATAAATAGCAACATGCGTCTTGATTTATTGATGCGACGTAATTATTTACACTAGAAGTTTTCATTTGCGTGAAAACATGAACGCTAGCTCGGACGCGAATGAATGGACAAACAAGGCAGCCGCGAGTTAAACGCTTTACATTGCAAGTATCGCGTTGCAAGCAAATGGCGCCACATTAATCCTTATGTGAACGATACTTAACGGCGCGAACGAGAAACCCTCACAAGCACAAGCACACGTGCGCGGCTCCATCGGACCGTTGGATGGTAACCTAGTTTTGCGTGCGCTGAAACATTCAGCGACCCAGTTACCCCGCGGCGGGGATACCGCACGGTGAATACGGATCAACAAGCTTCCCGACCTATATAATGTCCCGGATCCGCGGGCTGCATTTCCGAGCGCGAAAGCGTGCCCTCCGAAGGGATCGATCCGTTCGCACATTGCATCGAACGTCACGGCGCGCCGTCGCCGTTCTCCGTTCACTACTCTCTAAATCTGAATCAGTGGATAATCACTGACATAAGTGCCAAGTATGCCACTGGTAATCAGTAAATTAAATGTGAAATCCCTAACTAATCTTTATTATGTGATCTAATTAACCTTGTTTTAGTGCTTCTAAACTCAATGAATATGGTATCGAAAAATTGAAATTAAGATATCAGTATTTTAGTTATAATGCTCAAACATTCTTCCTTTTTTAGTTGAACTTCACTGATTATCCAGTGCCAAGTATGCCACTGGGTAATTAGTGACTATCCACTGATTCAGATTTAGAGAGTATCCATCCATCCTTACATATAGAAAAATACACTTACTCTACGCAAGTAATAATTACTTGTTTCAAGTATTTCTAAAGTTTATATTTCTGCAAATCTATCATAGGTTCAGCACGGGCCCCCCATCAAATTAATTATTCAAAATATATTCTGAATCCTAGTAAATTTAATACACTCTTTAATCAAGATTATTAAATTGAAATAAATTCGAATTGCTTATTATTGTATATAAAGTCCTTCGATCAATGTTATAATATTCTTTAAAAGAAATAAATTCTTGTTTTGAATCGTAATAATGAGTTTTTCTAAAATTTGTAATATATGTAATATATGTATTTTAAGATTATTATCAAGATATTCTTTATTAAAGGAAACTGTTAAAGAGAAGAAAATAAATTGAATAATCACTTTCTTAGCAATAAAATTATATTTTTCTATGTATGTAACCACCAACTTTATTTAATTTATTCATTTGCGAAACTTCGATTAAATCTCATTCTCTTACACTTATTTTATATTTTATATATTTTCTATTCTACTATTATTTTATTGGCTTTATTTCATATTATTTTTGTATACTTCATCTTTCTGTGAATTTCATTATTCTCTGAATTATACACATATTATTTCCTTTTTTTTTTATTCCTTTGTCATTAATTTTCTTTAATTGGTGTAAATTTTCTTTATTTTTTATATCAATGGTATTTTTACTTTAATCTGTTCTTAGAAGACTAGAAGTTCTAGAACGGTAAACTCTCTATTCCTTCATCAGTCCATCCGTCTGACATTCATGGAAAACTATCGCATAACTTTCCACGTGAAAAATCGCGATCAACGTGGTTGGTCCGCTTTTCGAATTGCAAACTCGCCGAATGACGTATGAAAGTTAAACACAAAGTAAAGTCTCCACGGACATTTTTTTTTTGCGAAAGTCTAACTCGGATGCGGATGCGAATTGTGCTCATTGTCGGAGAACCGTTAACAGTCTTCCATCTACATTACATTATGTGCGAGTGGAAGCAAATCTGTGATTTGCGGTTCGAATTTCATGTTTGCGCCCGAGATAATCACTCGAGGAAAAAAGACGAAGAGAAATCGGCGGACGTACGTTTATAATGATCCATAAACTCATGTATCTGTCACTGCGTGCAACGCGTAACTCACGCGCTCGTCCTCCAACTGATCCGTTGCGTAACGTTATGTCACGACGCTAATAGCAGCACCGCGTGTACACGTCGGCTATGCAGGCGTGTGTACCACTTTACAATTTCCACCAACAAGCTCGATTGACTTGTCAGAAGATGCGATACGTATCGGCGGCACATAGCGTGGCCACATAACGGATAGATATGGTATACGGCCGCGCCGTATACCATAAAGCCGTTCCCGCTAATGGCTTTATGGTTACCTCAGACTCTACTTGTGCAAAGATCAGATGTCAATATTCATTTGAACTTTGAATTTCTTTAAGAAACGAATATCTTCTCCTTTTTCCTAAGACTCTACATAGGTACACGGAAGTTTTGCTGAATTATTAAAAAATTTAATTAAACACAGATCTGAAAATAATTTTGTTCGATTAAATAATTATGTAGAATGCTTGTTACTAGAATATCAAATTTTTTTGCTAATTGTGCTCGAGTTTCTTGTATAATTATTTTGATGGCTCAAAAAAATTATTTTCATATCTAGTTATCTATCTTTAAATATTTCAGCATAATGCTTCTTACCGTGTATGTTTATATAAAATTATGAAAATGAATAAATGTTGTAATTATTACTAAACAAGAAATTATTAGACCATTAAAAATACTATCACTAAGTTTTATATTAAATAGTAAACACAAAGATTAAAATAATTAAATTTTAAATGAAAGGAAGAGAATCAACAATTTCTCTCTAAATAAAGAAAAAAGAATGTTTTAAAGTTTATAGTGGCAATTCTATTTAGATTTGTGCTAGAATTTTGTATTCAATTTTAATTGACAAATACGACAAATCTGACTTGGCATAAAAATTATTTAAACAGAAGTCATTTGAAAAGAAATTAATTTCGCGAATTTAGTTATTAATGTGATTTTCTTCATATTACAGTCAAGTAAAAATAAGTTTTCAGGTGAGTGCTGTAAACATGCCTGTTGCCATACAAGCTCAGTATACAAGAGAACGTAAAGAGCAGTTGTTTGCAGTTACGTTACGTGCAGTTAACTTATGGATATGAATATACTCGTATAGCATTGTACTAATGCGACAATTAGAGTCAAGGAAAGGGTCTCGGCAATCGAAACCTTAATTCTCACGGCAATTTTTTTCTCTGCTACTTGCACGCAATTTATACGTGATACTCTAAGATAAACGTTAAAGGATTGATTCCAGTCCACCTTGGAAGTCTTTCGGCGAGTTTGTAAATCCAAAATCCATTGAATGACAAATAGAAGAAATCATGATGAACCAGTTTATTTTTCTTTTCGTTGTTGTAAAATTTTGCACGCGAAACAAGGTTGACAAGTTTCCGTTTCGCTGCGAGGCCACATTTCAACGCGTAAAATTCTTTTTTCAGACGGTTTATCTAGCTATTTACATCGTGCATTTATTAAGGCACGTTTTTTCAACTATGTTCTGTTTTTATTGCTAATTAATATTACGTGAATAATCAATATTATATAATATGATGACGGTATATTTGTAATAAATCGACTGCACATTGTTATAGCGTGCACATTGTTTTACATACAAATTTTCAATGTCAGTTCATTGGAATTCAGTGCTATACGTATCCACGTATTCTTCTTTAAAAATCGACAATCTCAAGAAGATCAGTTCCACATTCGATTTCCTTTCTTATCAATTTTCGAATACGATAATATCGCGGATCTCCTTCTGTGCGACATGGAAAAAAAAAGACCGGATTTGTTCGACTGAAATCGTATTAAGATATACACTGAGAGAAAGGATTTTATTAACTTAACAAGCCATCAGTTTAACCAATGAGAGTCGGTAAATATATGACAACAAATTTTGTTGTTATGTTTGCTGCTAGTCTGCTATACCAACCAATTATTAATAACAGAAGCAAACTATACAGAATCTAACTTATCTTTTGGATAAATTTTAGGCTCGTTTACATAGAATTTGTAGATGATCGTGGAGTTTTAGGAAATTGAGCAACCAAGCACAGTCTAATATAGGCAGAATATTTGACTAGAATTGATCAATTTCTTTCGATTTGATACTATCTATGACTTTTATATATATATATATGAGCCTCTTATTTACTAGTGATACTATTGATTATTTGTTACATTAACGAATTAATTTGCCATCGTAACAAATCGATCATTTTTTTAACAAATATCACATTTGCTTTCTTGATTTGTTTCTTGCCCTTGATTTGTTTCTATACAAAATCATTTCTCTCAGTGATATATGCGTAATTCGCAGTGGAGCGTACAAAACGCAAGCGGAACAGCAGGATTAAAGGGATAGATAAAAATCTGATCTGGCTAGTGGACGGAGCTCATCCGACTGAATAGTAAACGATGCGTTTTCCGTCGGTTACTTCTTGTTTTCAACAGGCACTCCAGGATGAATTACGTGCCAGCGGATTCCCTCGCACAAGAAGTGCCGGTTCGTCTTAATTACAACCGTGTGCCGATTATCTCGCGAGTTTGCAATCCCTCAATCTATATCGGTGTAATTCGTGTACACCGAGTAACGGTAAGGCTTCACCTCAAAAGTAAACGGCTTCGAACTCGCTTCCCTCTCGCGCCGTTCCAATTAAACTCCTTGAATCTGCCGTTTCCGTGGCAATCATAAGGCGATCGTAATCTCGCAATTAGCGGGCAACGGTCGTGCGAGTGTATCGAGCGTAATCGTGAATCCAAGAGACCGTGGAAAAAAAAATAGGAAAGTCAGAGAAATGAAAAATATAGTAAGCGCGTAGGTTTGCAAGAAATTTTTAGCATTCAAGTGAACGGTACTCCGATTCGAGATGAATGTTGTTCCTTCTTCATCGAGATCTCTTACCGAAAATTTTTTTTTCAAACGATCATATGATAAATATCGTCAATTTAAGTGCTTTTACGAGAGAGATATTATATATCTGCGCAACGACAACATAATGATACCGAATTGTTATGGGCCTTCTATAATAAGCCATGAATCAGAAGTCAGAAGCTAAAAATTGACGACTGTGATTGGTCAATTTTTAGCTTCTGACTTCTGATTCATGACTAATGGTTTATTATAGAAGGCCTATTAAGAACTACAAAATCAGGATACAAGAATGAAAAGATCATCATTTCATTTAGCGATATTTCGCACTATCGTTTAAATAAAAAAATTATCAATTCGGCAAAAGTCTCGATAAAAAAAGAGCAACACCGATTTCAAGGCGGATTCCGTAAAAGTCGTCTCGATAAATGCCTGAGGCATTTCTTCGTTACTGTATCGGCTCGAATGAGTAACCTTCGCCTGCCTTCTCGCCAGTTCTAAGTGGCGTGACACATATAATGGTTGGTACGGAGGAAACGGGACAGCTGTGCATAAGTGTGTGCTTGGGAGGTGTTGCTTTCGAAATACTGGCTAGTACGTGCGTCATTCTCTATGCCGGCCGGCATTCTATGTTTCACTTTCGACTCTCAATGTACCGCTTCGGGAGTGGAACGGCTGACTTAGCAACGACGGCCTTGACTACGTTGTCATTTTCGCACCCCCTCTCTAGAGATTTTTGTCCTTCATAGGCTCGAGAGGGCCCGCACCACCTTCTCCAGGAGAGTCCGCTATTCCTAGCTGTGCACGATAATCATTTTGAGAGCTGCATCGGCAACAGCGATTTATCCGCTACCTTTGAGAGGAAAGATGCACTGAGAGAAATGATTGTTATAGGAACAAATCAAGAGAAAGCAAATGTGATATTTGTTAAAAAAACGATCGATTTGTTGCGATTGCAAATTAATTCGTTAATGTAACAAATAATCACTAGTATCGCTAGCAAATAAGAGGCTCGTATATATATATATATAAAAGTCGTAGACAGTTGCAAGATCTCAAATTGTAAGAAATTGACCAATTCTAATCAAGTATTCTCCTTATATTAGACTATGCTTGGTCGGTTTCCTACGACTTAAGACTCCACGATCATCTATGAATTCTATGTAAACGAGCCTAAAGTTTATCCAAAAAATAGGTTAGATTCTATATAATTTGTTATATAATTTGCTCTGTTACTAATAATTAGTTGGTATAGACTAACAACAATCACAACAAAATTTGTTGTCGTATATTTATCGATCACCGATTAAACAGTGGCTTGTTAAATTAACAAAATCCTTTCTCTCAGTGTGCGCGAATCTCTTGAAAAGTTCTTGAAAAATTAGACAAAAAGTCCCTGATGATTCTATATTATAAGTTCATATCGAGTTAGATAAAAGAAGTCATTAAAAATATATACGTTTACGTTTAACATTTATATAATTTTGTATTATTAACCATTAATTCCTTATTTGCGTTTAGCAAATGATATCGAGCAAATTAATAATTGATGATTATTTAATTGATACAAACCTTTTCTTTAATTTCTCTGTCTTGATTTATTATATCTCGATACATTCCGATAATTTGAGAAGAAAATGTATCGCTTCAATATCGGAAGTTTTTTAGTGCAATATTGCATTAGTTATAAATATCGAGAAGACAATTTCCAATTTCCAATTTTCTTGTAAATTTCTCTAGTCCGAAGACAGATTGTGTCGCATTGTGTATTTCTTGTTGATTCATATTGAACACACATTTCACTTGGTCACTCCGTCCGGTCGGAGAAAGCATTCATAGTCGTAGAGGAAACGACTCAAACGACGTCGACCCGTACAAGCGTCTATATACAAACGGTACATACTCCACGTGCAGTATTTACGCGGAAATCTATAGTCTTTCCCGGAAAAGTGACTATATCGGCTTATAGGTTCTCTGCTACCGAGTATTACCGTACGACAACAACGATCTCGCTCGGCGTTCCGAAGTGAAACGGAGAGACGGAGAACGTATCATTTTATGCGGTTTCAGGAAAACGTAATTCCAGAAACACCGCCCGTAACTCTGGCGTCGATTACCTTCTATGCTGTTATTCGACGAGAGCTCTTAAGGAAATTACTTGGGCCCGTTTTGCCACAATATTGTATTCTCTGTTGCAAGACCTATCGTTGTACTACACCGTTTAAAGGCGTTGCCATCTTCGGTCCAAGATCGACGAATTATAGATATATGCATCATTCTCTTCCCGTGAAACGCGGAAATTCGAAAATTAATTGCTTCCACTGAAAAAAGCGATTATCGAGAATCGAGGCGAATATTTGTTTCCAGAATACACATACGTATTTCGCGAAAGAGTCCTGTAATATTCTTCTCGATTAATCGAGGTAAAATCGGAAATTCTTTAATTTGCGAAAAATGAATTGTGTTTGAAGTAGGGTAATAGCAAATTTTCAATTTGAAAGAGCAACGTGCAGCATGCGGATATACGCTATATAATCTAGCGAGCCTATAGCATGTGGTAATGTATATTTCAGATCCAGGAAACGACGGCCAAGCTCGAACAATGATTCCGAACGGACATACAGCGGTTGGGGCGAGAGGGTGGTCTGCGGACGTGAGGGTTGTCGCACCAACGAACGCGGTGATTGCATGGACGAATGCGCTGCCGCCCTGGTTCTTATGTCGCTCTCGTGCTCACCTCACAGTCCTCACAACCCCCCGCCACTTCACTGCCAATACAATTACGGTACTGTGCTCATTTTTCTGACATTCCCACAAAATACGGTGTAAGATGTTAAAAGCAGGTGTAGAATAAATGCTTTTCTTTATTTGTAATCTCAGAATCGTCGTACTTTTCTCCTTTCTATAACAAGAATTTTCTTTATACATCGGTTCGTTTACTTTGCGAGCAATCGATTCTCAAAAAATACTGAAAAATAGTGAAAATAAGTATCGATGAGTATAATAATTTAATAATAAATAATAAGTAATAATTTATTCATATATTGTGTTATTATATACGTATAATATCTCATGTAAACGCGAGACATTGAATTACCGAAACTACGAACCGAGCTTCTGCGGTAATTAGCCGGACCGAAATGAATGTGGAAGGAATTTGATCTGCGGCAGGTTCCTGGGGGAGTCGTGGAGGCGGAGGCAGCGGCATGATCGCCGGCTCACCAGGAGTCGGCGGTATGTCAAATAGCAGTAGCAGCAGCGGGGCTTCCTGGCGAAGCGGCACTCCCAGTCCACCCCTTAGCGAGGAGGGTGTACCGACGAGAAGTTCTCCATGTCCGGCGACCTCACATCCCTCGCACAATCAGCCGCACTACCCCTACAACACGTCCGGCTCGTCGTCGAGCAGCACCCCAGGCTCGACTACGCTGGATGAGGGAATAGTGCCCGACTATATCGAGGAACAACATCCACGTAAAAAGGTGAATAACCTTTTCTGGTGTTCGTTCACCTCCTCCATCGACGGGACGTGTTATGCGACGATGTCGATAATCCGTATTGTTTCGCACAAGTTCACTGAACGTGCTAATCGGTTGCTGATGGAAGGAAATTTCTAGCATCTCCAGAAATTCGCCTTGTCGGACAACTTCCACGGATTGTTCCTCGTTTTACAGCCGATTAACACGTTGCATACTAGGAAGAGCTTATTTACTTCGTTATCGCCGTAAAGCATTAGCCTAAACTTCCGCTGCCTCTTTATCAAACGCCACCGTGACCTTTGAAACTAATTTTCAGAGTCGCGTGTTCGCGCTATTTCTAACACCAAGCTGCCCTCGCCTGTCGTCTTTCAGAGTCTTCACTGACCTTAATCTTTGTGAATAATATACACTGTCGCGTCAACGCATGCCCAATTCAGCTCTTGTCAAGTTCTCAGACAAAGACAAATGATTTTCATGAAGACTAGTTCTAACTAAACGTAACTCGCATTTCTAAGTGCCTGTCTAAGAACTTTCGTTGCGTGATCTATTTATTCGTTAGCATTCAAACGTTTCGTTGATTCAAGTTGAATACCATAAATTTGGCGTCACGCTGCTCGTCACAGTTTCTTATGCATAAGCATAATAAAAATGATAAAAGCATCTTTTGCATTAGTGACATAAAGTATGACTTCCTTGAAGCATACATTAAAATCACACATTCAAGCGACCGTCGCGATGGGAATACAAATTCACCATAATAAAAATCTGGCCTTCGAGAAGCTACGTCTCCATGATTAATTCTTTTTGCATTCGCGTAGTAATATGTGGTAGCTTAATTAACGCCAATGCGTGCGCGCAAATATGATAAGTCTATTGCGTAAGACATTGGGACCAGAGTAAGCCTTGCATGCGTATATCATTCCAATTGGATTAGATCTGCACTGAGAGAAATGATTTTGGATTTATAGGAACAAATCAAGGGAAATGTGATATTTGTTAAAAAAATGATCGATTTGTTATGATGGCAAATTAATTCGTCAATGTAACAAATAATCAATAGTATCACTAGCAAATAAGAGGCTCATATATATATATATATATATATATATATATATATATATATATATAAAAAAAAAATAAATAAAAAAAAAA
>Ga0157363_1007697_pt1 | contig 10214 bp, 8 predicted proteins | sample AttsexASBM1_FD_111477 | JGI IMG/M metagenome (GOLD analysis project Ga0157363, IMG submission 111477) | Fungus gardens microbial communities from leaf cutter ant in Ribeirão Preto, State of São Paulo, Brazil - Atta sexdens ASBM1 | ecosystem: Host-associated > Fungi > Mycelium > Unclassified ...
ATATATATATATATATATATATATATATATATATATATATATATATACATGAATATAAACACTTGAGTTTCGCGTTGTATCAATTATAACTGTGAAATGGAAAGGATTTAAATCCATTTTAAAAAGCAATTTATTTAACCCATTTAAGTCTCAAGTGACTCCTACGCACTTTTCTAGATTAAAACTTTGTAACTTAATCGGAATCGAAACTTTTGGACCGTAATTGATATTTCGAAGTAAAAAGAGTTGCTCTCCGAAAATTTAATCGATAGAATATAATGTCCGGACATAAAATATAAAAAGATTGAAAGTGAAAGTAGAAAAAGTAAATGACCCTAATAATTTTACTGCCGAATGAACTAATATATAATTCGCTATCTTTTTGGGTTTAAGAATAAATCGATATAATTATTATTCGAGTTATCTACAATATATCGATTAAACTTTGTAGCTTCTATATTTATATAGATTTATAATACGAGTTTTCGCTCGTTGGAATACTTTTACGCGATTATGCGATTATGAATTCTATTTCCTATTGCACAATTTGTTTTAAAAAGTATTACGAATTAATTTGTAACTATTATAATAATCAGGGGAATATGTATAAGCAGAATGAGTTATACATTATATTATAAACATCTTTATTTTTTTCTTTAATTCTGGAATCAAGAATGACTCAAATGTCAGTATACAAAAGAAACATTTTAGCTATGATAAAAACATATCAATATCTTTCCTGACTAATAATACACGCATACACGCACGCGCGCATATTTTACACCGCTTTTATAAAAAATTTTCAGACTCTTATATGTATAACTAATAATTTTTAATTTTACATCATACTTTATGTACGATATAATTTATAATTCTACTACAAATCTTTGCTATTCAATGAGACTGTATTACATTTCTCACAAATTTTTCAAGCGTGTTAATAGGTTGCAGAATAAAGAAATTCTCGAATCTTTCTATTCTACAGCCAATCAACAGGCTTGAAAAAAATTTGTCGACAAATGTAATATTAGTTTAATCTTACAATTAGTATATACTTTCACATCGTAAATTTTACCACATTAAACATAAAAAGTTCGATTTTTTAAAAGCATATCTTTAGTAGTGAAATGTTAAGAGAAAACTATCTTAACTTGTCACAACATAAAGACTCGTAAACGTATTTGATTTTCGTCAAAAAAATTATAAAATCATAATATAAGAAAATGATAATAATGATATAGAAAAAGCTGTATAATATCAATTATTAGAAATAAAACAAATATCTACAATAGAATATAATATTATCGAACAGAAATAATAATTAGAATCTATATACTTGCATATATATGTTCATATTGGTTTACATAGACAAAACATTTCGATCAAATACATTCGATAGAGATCTGCATATAATTCTAATCCGCGTACTTCGCATACCCGATTCGATCCTTTGGCCGCATATAAGGCTGAAATAATATATATATGTATATGGATTCGGATATAAAATTTATAAAAAAAAAATTTAATTTAAGGCAAATTCGAGTCAAATAATGTTCCGGTTAGCCTAAATATTATAACAAAATATTTTAACAAAATCTTTGACGTTCAGCATTTTCATTATATCCAGATAATTTTATTTTAATAAAAGACTTTTCATATATTATTTTTTATATATATACTATACAAATAATATTTCAAATTAAAATTATAAACTTATAGTAAAAAAAATTTTAATAATACTTAATATTATGCATTTAATATCCAAATTAAAAATTGTATTACTTCAGTCTAAATTATATTACTTTAGCCTATTTCATTATAAAATATAATATACATTTCAAATAATTTATTAAAATAATATATTTATATATACTATGAATTATCTTAATAACATATAAAGGTTTAATTCAAAGAAATAATAATTAAAAATTAAAATAAAATAAAACAGATTTAAAATATTCTATTTCCATATAGAAAATTAGCTAATAACTATATTTTTTAATGAATGGATACTACATCATTCTTCAATGTAATGAATGTAGAAGCCATAGATCTACATAGAAATTATATGGACGAAGTAGTTACTACAGTGCTATTTGATGTATAACTAAATCATAAGACTAACTATAAATGACTAAAGAAAAATATGATTGCAATGTAAAAACATTAAACTAGTCAAATATCTCAATATACTTATTTGTTTTGCTGATTACATATGGCCACCAGAGAAAATTTCATAGATCTTATGATAGAATTTAGTTATATATACGCACACAAAATATATATGCGCGCGTGCGATACACACAATTCCACAATAACAAGAATTTTTTCCTGTTATGTTTTATAAATCATAAGAATAATATATGTTATATCGTATATCATAATCCTCATTTAATTATTTTTATGAACTACAACGCAAAATTCATTAATTTGTTAAATAAGTAAATCTATTGAAATATTTTATTATTTGTATACAGGTTGTGTGTATGAGATATATGTTAGGTACACAAGAAAATGTACCTAAAAAAACGTAGAAAAGTAAAAGTCGAGCAAAAGAATAAGAAATTTTTAACTAATGTATGAATTATGTTAGAAAATGCAAAATTAATAGTGTTACACATCAATAGTGTTACACTTATGCATATACATGTACGTCATGTTATAATTTACATGAAATCATACAAAACATATAATCCTCTTTATGAAACGGTTTATATTGAGCAAAATTATTTAATTCTTTTTAACGATGGGGATATTATAAGGATTTTACATTATAAATTCTCTTGAATCTCTTGTTAACATTCTGTGTAAGGCAATTCATACATTTGACGCCATAATGTAAACAAAGAGATGCGCAAAATAATGTGAAATATGTTAGTATAACATTCATTATACAAGGCAAAGATATAATTTAATAATTATAATTATAATTTTATAATTATAAAATTTATATAATGCCAATAGATAAAATTGCTTCATGTCGCCAATGTCATAAAATACTTATTACATATATATGCCTTATAATTTAACAATTGTCACTGTAAAACTTTTGCATGCAGTGTATATGAGGAAATTTACAGTCTTCTTACTGTAGAGAACTAACAGTTTTATCAAAAAAGTAGTATACCTTCTACAAAATAATACACCTTCTTCTTCTAATAGGTTCTGGAGGCTCTAAAGCTGCTAATATTGCCTCATCGAAGACATTTTTAAGCCCTTTCTGAAATATTGACAAAAAAAATTGTAGCAAAAAAAATTACCTAATTGAAAAATCAATTCTCAGTTTTAATTGCATAATTACTAAACACAGAAAAAATAGGTTACTGTCATACCTGTGTAAGAGCACTACATTCAACATATTTTACAGCTTTTAATTCCTTAGCAAGCTTTTCTCCTTGTTCACTCGAAATAGCCTTTTGTTTATTTTTTGCTAGTTTTTCAATCGTGGCTGCATCATCTCGTAAATCAATTTGTGTACCGACTAATAAAAATGGGGTTTTTTGACAATGATGCGTTATTTCTGGTACCCACTATTAATATTTAATATTAAAAATATAGATAATTATACATAAAGATAATTATACATAAAGATAAAACATTTGAAATAACGATTAATTTTGGTTATACCTTTTCTTTAACATTTTCAAATGATGATGGTGACACAACTGAGAAGCATACAAGAAATACATCAGTTTGTGGATAACTTAATGGACGTAAACGATCATAGTCTTCTTGACCTAAAAACATATCCAAACACTTAAGTAAGTAAATTGTTGCTAATATGATCTTTTCTATTTTCAATTTGATATTAAAAATACTATATAAATACTAATGATAATTACCCGCTGTATCAAACAATCCTAATGTATATGGTTCACCACCAATCATGACAGTGACTGCATAGTTGTCAAATACTGTCGGAACATATTCCGATGGAAATTTATTCGTGGTATAAGAGATTAATAAACAAGTCTTACCAACTGCTCCATCTCCAACTACTACACACTTTATTGTTTGCATTTTTAATTTTACCAAATGCTACCTATGGAAAACAAAAAAAACAAAAATATACTTTATTGTTTTCTTTGAAAGCTTAAAATTATACAATTATACAAATAATATGATTAGTGAATTAACTGCAACTATATTATTTATGCATTGTCAATTCTTAATAAAGAATTAAATATTATATTCATAATATTAAATATATTACATTTTATTTCTCTATATATATATATATATAATAAAATGTTTACTGATTCAATATTTGTCTTTTTTTCCATGAAATAAAAGTATATCAATTAGTTTCTCTTTGGTTTTAATATCAAATTATTAACTAAGTATGATAACATATACCATCATGGAAACGAATACATTATACTTCAAAGATTTATATTCACATATGGTTATGACATTAATGTACATATAATCTCTCTCGAGATATTGAATATTATTGGTATTTAGATTGAATATAAAATACAAAAATACAACAAGATATAAATAAACATTAACATCAAATAAAACATTCTTTTATCAGAAAAAAATTGAGGAGTTGCATTTTTTTAAATGTCTGTGGTTACGTTCACCAGTATAAACAAAATTACGCCAATAAAAATTTGAACAATAGTCCAATAATACTTAATATATATTACAACAATATAGTAATTAGCAGTGACAGATAATTATTGCAAACCTCTTTTATATACGATAATACAGGCGTAAGTTGCAGTTGCACTTATTACAATTGGCAAAGAATCAAAGTGCGGCAAATTAGTTTTGTTCCACCAATTTGAGAATTCATTCGTCCGATTATAGATACATGAGGATTAGCGTAATCTCGGCATTCTGCGCTTGGCTGACTAAAAATCTACTATGACGGACGCGGAAAATAATTAGAAAGCTCCACGTGAAGTAACACATCAAAAGAGAAATATTGTTTTCGGAATCGCCATTTTGATCATTATGTCAAATACGGTTCTCCGGCGAGAACTCCGGTGGGAGTACTATGCGACGTACGTGAAATCGAATTCCCCAGGATCTCCGTAAATTAATGAATGACGAGAGTAATGCGATCAAAGGTAGGTACAAAATTTAAATTAAACACTCACACGCAAAAACTGGGCGTCGACACTGGACTACGTTTTATCGTCACGAAATCTGCAGTCTCGTTAGATAGACATTGCATTGAAATGATAACGCGACACTTCTCTCACTTCTGGTCTATTCACAACACTGCTGAATCAACTGGGATGCGTTCCTAAAATGTAATTACAATAACCAAACTTCTATCGTTAACGTGACGTGAACTATAGAGTTTTAAATAAATATTCTTTACATTTTGAAACGCATTCCAGAGGCTCTATTCTTGAGCATATATGAATAATTTCCACATACAAAAATGACTGTTTCTCGACTGTGATTAGTCAATTGCATACGGAATTGCTATTTTCGTATGCAATATTTGTTCAAGAATTAGAACTCAGGATGAATAGGTGCATTCAGACAATTGCTCACTGAGCTTTTTTATCTGATTGGTCTATATTTTAGGATCTAACGGAATATGCCAATCAGATATAAGAGCTCAGTGAGCGATTGTTATTCTGAATGCACCCATTGGTTGCGTTCAGCAGAAAAAATTAATTAGTGCTTAGTGATTCATTAATATGATTGGTTGTTGTCTTAAGGTTGTTCTTCGTTAAATCTAAATGTAGGAACTAAATATAGTCATTGGTTATGTTTAGAGGACTCAATGATTGAGTAAACTCACTCGCTCGCTGTGTTCAGCAAAACACAATAGTTTTGCAACCGTTTTATGATTCTCTGCTAAGATAGGACTATTTTTTAATCTAAAAATATAACCCAATCAAGACGAAGAAAACTTCCAACAGTTGCAAAATAAACATTCTGTTGAACGCAGCCATTGATGTATTCTTCTAGATCTAAAATTCTGATTAGATGATCTAAAAGAATACACCAATAATAGCGAGCGCTCTCAATTGTTGAGTCCGTTGAATACACCTATTAAGCTTTCTCCGCTAATCACAATCAGCTGAGCAGCTAGTGGCGCCAATATTTAATGCAAGTTAATGCAAGTTTCTTTCTTGAGTGTTCATAGTTTTCGGTACTTGGAAAGGTTTTGTATTATGTTGTAAATCAGTTGTAAACAAAATCGCGAATAACGTAAAGACACTTGTCGTTAAAGTAGAATATTACAATCGAGTTATTAAAAAAAAAAAACTATTCCTACATTATTTATATAATAAATTAATAATTTTCTGAAAGTTCGGATTGAAGAAATCTAAAAATGCCTTTGCCAGCAGCATTAGCTGCACGTCTTGCAAAAAGGGGGTTAATCACTGGATCTGAAAAGCATGGTAAATTTATTTTTCAAAATATAATTACTTAATTATATGTTATAAATTTTCTATGTATTGAATTAGTTTTCTATTAATAAAATCTTTCTATTAATAAAAATTATTTATATGAATTTTGAAGATTATATCATTGCATGATTTGTAATGTTAGGTTAAGTTATTAATTTTGCAGAATCTGGGAAAAAAGAAGCAAAAAAGAAAGTGCATGAAGAAGTAATAGCTGAAGATTATGATAACACAAAAGAAGAGATTAATCAGATTGACATATCCCAAAAATTTATGGTAAATGTGGCTATAAGTTAACATTTAATTTTGATTTGTGTAATAAGACATAAATTTAAATTGTTATTAAAAAAAACATTTTATTTAGGGTTATAGTGGGTGTCCTAATAAATACAATATTTATCATGAATGTACAAAAAAATGTAAAGAGTTATGGGGAATTGGACACGCGCAACCTTCGGACAAATATTTGAAACAACAAATGAGATTAATTCAAAAATATCCATTGCCAGAGACTTGGAAAGCTGTTTATGATCCTGGATCGTAAGTACTAATAATTTCTTAGTTTTCTATAAGTAAATTAATTTTTTTCCAAGAATAGTGCTAATTTTTGTATTTCGTAATTAAATATCTTTTTAATTATCAAAATAATTTTTAGTCTTTTTTTTAATAACAATATTTATTCAGTAATATTTGAATAATAATACTTGTGTCTTATTGTATATAAGATATTGTAGATAGAAAAATATTAATATATATCATCTATTCATAGTGGACAACATTATTATTGGGATTGGTCTTCTGATTTAGTATCTTGGTTACCACCGGGTCATCCTAAATGTCAAATATCACAACCTGCATCTCAATTACGTGAAGAATTGCATTTGAAGGCAGGAGATCAAGATGATAATTTGTCAAGTGATGATAGCACTAGTGATCAAGAGCAAATGGAAGTTAGTAATTATATTTTTTGTGTAATTATAGATTTACAATTTACAATTTAAGATTTACGACTAATATTGTGATTATTCAGGTAGAAGAAAGTGAACCCGTCAAGAAAGATAGAAAGATCGAAAATCGTTCAAGATATAAAGGACCAGATAACAAAAGAACTTATAGATCTGACAGAATTGATAGTAAAGATGCTAAAGATCGTACTTTAGATCCTATGGATCCAGCATCCTACAGCGATATTCCTAGGTATGCATTCCTATTCATAAAAATTCACAGATTAACATATATGTACCTCATAAAATTTTTATTTATATGTATATCGCATCGTAGGGGGAAGTGGTCAGACGGATTGGCTAAACATAATGAAGCTAAAACTGGTGCTGACACGACCGCCTCAGGTCCTCTTTATCAAATGAGACCATATCCCAGTCCAGGCGCGGTGCTTCGCTCTAACAGAGCTAATAAAACAGAATCGGAATTGTCCAGCAAGCCGAAAGTTTCGTTTCCTGAAAAACCGGAATAAATAAATACATTTTGTGATAATAATGACTTAATTTTATGTGATTATGTTAATATATACTAATAATAATGTTGTACATTAAAATATACTTAATGACAATTATTCGGCACGAGAGATCATTTCACTGTAAAATATATAGTAAATATAACTTTTAGATTAACGAGAACATCAAATTATGCCTCATAATTATTTGATATTTTTTTATCAACGGAAATTTTTCAGTGTTCATATGAAGTTTCCAAATCAATTATTTAAATTCTATTATGTAAACGTTATAATAAGTAATAAAGACTAATAAATTTTAAAAACTAGAAAATAGGTAAATATTTTGATTCTATTATTATAAAAAAATATTTATAAATCTGCTAATTTGTACGTGAGAATCTAATGGGCATATGATAGATAAATATGTTTTTCATAACATGTGATTATTCTTGAGAATATTCTTATCAGAAACCGTATCTTTACAATTATGTATATCGATAACTTCAGGATAAATTTCAAGATTGAAGTTTAAAGAATAAACTATGTTATCGATTAATATAAATAAAACGTAACAATGTTTCGATCGCATTACCTTAATATGAAGTTGAAAAGAAGAAATTTTATTCGTCGATTAAATGCAACTGCGATTGTATACAGAGTAATATATATTTTAATCTTATCAGGTAATTATATCGGAAAGAAAGCGTTTGTGAAACAAAATTTTCGAATGGAAATTATAAGATTGGTAAACAAATGAAATCAATTTTTGAAAAAAATTAATTTTTCATGATTATTATGTAAAGGTCATTACTATTTTTTAAAATAAAATTACATAAATTTTTTATATAATATATTTTTTCTAATTATGCATATAATATATTTTTTCTAATTTGCATATAAAAATATTAAAGTTGAATTATTAAAAAATCAATAATTTTTACGAGATTACATATTATTCTTTATTTCAGCACGTATTTGATAGAAAATATAAAATATTTTGTACAATTAATTATATCTTAATGATAATAAGATTAGAAACAAGATCGTTTATGTGAATAATTACAACGCCTTATACTTTTATGCATAAAATGAAATTAATTAATTTGTGTGAGTAAAATACATATTTGCAGATAATTGTAATTTTATATCATATTGTAAATTATATAATTTTTCCTTCTTTATCATCATATCATATCATATTAATTTTTTTCGAAAATTTGAACATTATTTCCCCCCCTTAACGCTACAACTTTTATAAAAAATTTATTATTAAGGATGCTTTTCAAAATACATTGTCTACTGATAAGATGATTAAATTAAATTACATAGTATATTACATAAAATGTTAAATAGTAATTAAATACTGTGGTATACTCGAGAAAATTATCATTCAAATAAATTATTGTCAAGCATGTTTTTATGTTCACATTGCTATATATAGTTGATTATGGATCGAAAGATAAAGAATACAATTTATCATATTAACGATGTTAATCATCGATATAATTTGAACTACCGTATAAACATCATAAACTATTTATTACGATCTTCAGTTTTCTTCTTTTTTTTCTTTTTTCTTTTATTACAATTCTTCAGTTTTTTCATATAATATAAAGATTCCAAGTAGCAAGTTGTAGTCATTTTGACATCAGTTAGTCATTTTAAATTATTGACATTATAATTTAAGATATATTAATTATGGATATATTGAAAAGTATTCGACCTATATATATATATATACGAGGGCTGTTTGATAAATACCCGTGTTAGGGAAGAAAACACTTTAAAAAAAAATTTTTTTTTTTATTTCTCTACATAATTTCCTTTCAGCTCGATACATTTAGCCCAGCGATATTCCAACATTTTTATACCGTTTAAAAAATATAATTGATCGAACTCCTTAAAATAGGCCTCTGTTTCGGCGATGATTTCCTAAGTCATTTTTTCATGTTTGGAAATAAATAGAAATCGCAGGGGGCCAAATCTGGAGAATAGAGTGGATGAGACAACAATTCGTAGCGTAATTCGACCAGTTTTGCCATGGCGATTGCGGACGAATGAACTGGTGCGTTATCATGAGGTGAAAGAGTACTTTTTTTTTCGCTAAATGAGGCCGTTTTTTCTTCAATTCAGCGTCGAATCGGTCCAATAAATCAGCATAGTTCCGTGATTGTCCTTCCTTTCTCCAAATAGTCAGTGAAAATGATGCCTCGCGAATCCCAAAAAACGGTGGTCATGATCTTTCCGGTCGATGGAACCGTTTTTGCCTTCTTTGGAGCAGATTCGCCGGATTTAGTCCACTGTTTAGACTGTTCTTTCGTTTCTGATGTGTAATGGTGGATCCATGTTTCGTCAACAGTGACGAAACGCCGCAGAAA
>Ga0157363_1007698_pt1 | contig 10213 bp, 4 predicted proteins | sample AttsexASBM1_FD_111477 | JGI IMG/M metagenome (GOLD analysis project Ga0157363, IMG submission 111477) | Fungus gardens microbial communities from leaf cutter ant in Ribeirão Preto, State of São Paulo, Brazil - Atta sexdens ASBM1 | ecosystem: Host-associated > Fungi > Mycelium > Unclassified ...
ACAATAAAAGACTAACGTATCAATAATTCACATATTATATTTAATATAACGGAAAAGAAAAACTGCAAACATTTAAAGAAAAAGTTTAATAAAGTCGATTTTTTTTATTAATTAGAAGTCTTTTAATTAGAAGGCTAAAAGATGTAGTTATTTGGCTTCAAAATAATAATTAATATTCATGTATAATATTATCAATTTTAATTTATTAATTATAATTTTAAACAAAAAAGACTCTTGCCATTTCGACAAAATTTGTCGCATGAAAGAGCAATGTTAAACGGATTTCGTTTAAAATTATAATTTATATTGATAATACATGAATGTTAATTATTGCAGTTTAAAACCAAATAATTTTTGAATAAAGGTTTCTATAATTGATAAATAATTATAATTATTGTCAATTTTATTTAATTTTTCCTGTAAATATCCACAGGTATATTCTCTCTCTCTCTCTCTCTCTCTCTCTCTCTCTCTCTCTCTCTCTCCCTCCCTCTCTCCCCCCCCCCTCTCTCTCTCTCTCTGTTTGTCTCCTTAACAAAAATATCATAAATATATAATAATATTTATTTTAAACAGCGTATGCCTTCTACAGTCATGTGTTATGTACACTGAAAAAAATTTTGGTCATTTTTGGTCCAATGACGTTAATCAATATCCGACTAGTATGTAATGTAACTAATTCATTGATACAATAACTGGATTTATTTAAATAACTATATTCATTCTTGCAATAAATTTTAGTAATAGTTTTATAACCTACATCATTATGAGAATTCATTGGACTAATTTTCATTATTTTTTCATAATTCAATAAATATTTTATTATATTTATGTACAGTTTTGATTCAGTGACACTGAGAGTGTATATCAGACTGAAGTATAAGAAATGAGAAGTATTATAACTATTTTAATATGTAACAATATCGTTCGCTCTGACAATATTGTTCTATCTAACAATATTGTTTATTCTGTGTTTACAATTGAATATGTTGTAACACAATTAATTTATTATAACATAATTTATTTATTATAACATAATTAATTTATTATAACATAATAAATTAATATAATAGTATGTTGTATAACATAATGATAAATATAGTTATAATAATTAATGCAAATTAATATCTAAACATATTGAATATATTATAGTAATTTAATAAATATTATTATGCAGTATTATTATAATAAATATGCAGTATTATTATAATCAAAATATATAAAAATAAGATTCAAGATTTATTATAAGGTTTAAAGAGCTACTTATATAGATATATGCATGATTCTTTTAAAAAAACTGAATTAGATATATATATATATATATATATATATATATTAATTATATTAATTGCTTCAATTTATCGTGTGATTCATCATAAAAATATTACATCTTCAATCCCAAATATATATTTTTTTTCATTAAATTAGATGTTAGAAAAATGTTAAAGTTAACCATTTTATTCAAAGATAAAGGAAAATAGTGTTCAATTGAGCAACAGAATGAATAGATACATCGTAAGCGGTAATGAGTTCTCTTAGTATTTATGTCCCGCCAAATCGTCGATCCTCTTTGTTCCCCGTTTTTCATCAGATCTTAACCCTTCCTGATAGTGTTCTCTCAGTCCGACGTGCTCTTTTACTTTTCGTTTCGCATCGCAACTAACTAATCCATTTATCTGTAAGAGTGGATGCGCATTAGCCGCCTTCCATCTCTCATCCCACAGTGTTATTCGCCACTGTAGCTCTCTGCTATTCTTTTTTCGTTTCTCCGTTTTCACCGTAACACGTTAAGTACTTTGATCCTCCCAGAAATGCTCAACGACTTCTTTCGGTATTTTCTTATCTCATCGACTACGGACTGTGCTCAACCATTAGCTGTGTTTAAATAAGGAATAGGTAATCCCTAAAATCCCTAGGTATGTTTACTATTATTTTTTTAGTCCGACACGTTCGCTTGTTTCAATTAAGATACAAAGAGAATAATTTTTACATAAATAGTACAAACAGATAATTCAATTATTTCAATTATTTCAATTATTTCAAATATTGTTTGTAAAAGATACTCAATTACGCATGCATATAAAAACATAAAGAATTAACAATAAAAAAAATGGCGATTTATATTCTTAATTAAGTCCATATTTTTTAAAAATAAAACAGTTTATTTATCAAATATAATAAATGTGTCGATAGAAATATATAAAAATTATAGACACAAAAAATAAAACATATGATAGATGGAATAGACGTTTTGGAATGTGTACAATTTACAGGAAAAACATATCTTTTATGTTCGAGTTATATTTTTCGAACGAATTTCTTTGGATCATTTTAGCTATAATTTTCAAAGCACAGTATTATTTTCCAAGAAATCTCTTCATCATCTTTAAATCCCCAGAAAGCATTTTTGAAAAAAAGCCGGAGATTACCAGCTTTGGAACAGCTTGATGCTCAACGAAACGCTCACGTCAGTGATGTCACCGTGATATTCAAGGCTTGTTACGATGAGAGAACCGAGAAAAAATATTAGCTTGAACACATTATATATTATCGTATAAACGCATTATCTAAACGATTTTCGAAACTATGATATTACATAGTATTTAATACTTTGAAGAAAGTAGCATAGCGATGTTAAATCAACGAAAGAGATATATAATGTATTTATTACTTAGCAATTTAATTTGTTTGAGCTTCTCTCTCTGTTTTACCCCTCTAATTAGCATCATTAACATTGAGTAATATCTGCTGCTTGACGTTTGTATATATTCGTTTGTACATGTATATAACCATGACCAATTCGCATGTTGGTCTAAGTCAATCTCGTGGGATCTGTGGCAGATTTACAAAGGATATAGCAAGTTAATATCGCTAATTCCTCGTAAAAAGCAACAGATTTCCATTAGGAAGCGCGAGTTGAATATATAAAGTTCACGGTATCTACGTTTTCCAGAAACAAAACAATACGAACGTTTTTCTGTTGAATATTGGCAATACAGTGCGACGATACGACCAAACAATCTCCAGAGACCTCAAGAGCTGCAATTCTCCGGTTTTATTTCAGACAAGAGACAAAGACGTAGAACGGATATGAAAATGGAAAAAAAAGAAGATAAAACGTCTGATATGTTACATAATTAATTTTTATCTATTTGTACTATAATCGTTTTACAATGTGCAATATATAATACATCACATGATTTCTTTATACATATTATACATTAATATATATTATATTATACATATTATATTATAATAATAATATCGATCCCTTACTTTATCAAAAGTGACAATTAAAAAAATGTGATTTTCGAGTTATTATGTGAATGAAAAAAAGATTAATCAATCATCAAAAGTAAACTAACTTCACAGTCAATCTGCCAAACAACATTTGTTCTCGAGGTTTTCTAAGAGATTATATTATCTCTTACAAAAAATAACATATTTTGAGTTATAATTTTTGTAAATAAAAAAAATAATAGTTTTGAAACAAAAATGACAAAATTGACATTTGACTATGACGGTGTTTCTAAGAGTATATTTTATTTGTATTAAAGAAATTAATAAAGAAGAAATTATAAGAAGGAATAATTTCTCTAAAATAATATATAATCATATATATAGACACTATCTCTAACTTTCCTCATCTTCTCTTTTGAGTCTCATAGACCTCCAAAAATATGATATTTCAACACAATAACACAGTGCTACTAACGAGGAAAGCTACTCGTTATAACCTTGTGATTACAAGCGTGTGTGAGATTAAAGGAAGAAGATGAGCAATTGTAGAAACTTTGGAACAAGAAATTTACCGCGTCGTAGTTACATCCGCGTGCTGAAAATACGATTTGACACAGCTCGCACTGCTATTAAGGCTTTCTCCGGCTAAACTTTAGTCGTACAACTCTGATCAAACGCGTATCCCTAGGGATTACGAAAAGGTATTTGATCGGACAAGTAATTACAAAGTCCTCGGAAAGTTAAGAATTCCACTCGAAGAATCAATCAAACTAAAACAAGAGTGCACAAATCAGACTTATAAGACTAATAGGAAAATCTCAATTGTGTTTCCATGCAGCTTTATATATACGGCTTGTTTGGAAAGGAACCGGCGCAAACAATTAATCAATTAAGCTGCTTTTATCGTCAGTCGATTAATGAACGTCGGAAGTTAGCGCGATTACGCGCCTATAGAAAAGCAATTCAGAGACTGTAAAGTTATACAACGCAGGCGAAAGCGTCAGGATATCCAGAAATTCATCGTGTTTATTTTCGGTGAATTGCGGCTAATAAAAAGCGTTCGATCGCTAATTTAAATTCACTTTAGAACTCTGCCGCGCCATGCGAGTGGAAGAATACGAGCAGAATCGCATGGAGAGTGCTTTTAAATGCCTTGCTGCGGAATTGTACTCGATAATACGTCGGCACTTAAAAAGTAATATTTTTTTGGATGCCAATATTTCTTGTGTTATATGGAGTTCATCTCATTCTACGCGAATAAGTAACGCGTGCTTACGTTCATTCGTTTACTCTTGTATCTCGAATCGTAAAACATTGCAAATGTGAAAAGCACCGCAATAACATTTACGATAGTGGATGTTTTTCTCAATTTTGTAGTATAGAAAGTAATATGTAAAATATTCCATATTACTAATGCTTTATTCACTGAACAATAGAAGTAATAATAGACATAATAATTTCAATTAATAAATAATTTTATAAAAAAAAAAACCATAAAAAAAGAAATACGAAATACTCTATTATCTTTTACCTATAATTACACTTATTGTTAATTATATTATTTATTACTTCTTTATCGATTTAAAGAAATACTAATCGGATATTGGATACAAATATTAAGTTATAGAATAGCAGAATCTATTTGTATGGTATTCAGCTTGCAACTTCTTTCCTCTTTATACGATAAGCAGTCGATAAGCAGTTGCTCAGTTCACTCGGCTACTTTTATCAGTTGGTCATGTGGATGAAACTTTGCTTTTAGTTCATAATACGATAAATTCAATTTTTCTTCTTCCGTCCGTCCTCACACGATTATTTTCTTATATATAGTATTATTCCCGAGATATAAAATTCTTCTTGTAAAATAGAACAACGTATATTACACAGGTCATAAAAATTATAATAACAAAAATTTCGTAATTTTAGGAAAATAAAAAATTACGATATAATATCGTGGTTATATTAAGAAGAAAGCAGACTATTTTAATATAATTATATCAAACTCTCTCTCTCTGATACAGAGAAATGTTGAAAATATGATAATACACATACATGTAATATCACATAATAATTTAATGTAACATCGCACATAACGTTTCTGTATTCAGAGATTGTTTTCAATTGTTGTGGAGGTATAACATTCTTAGCTTCAATCTCGGCTTCATCAGCATTGCGAGCTTCAATTTCGATTGCTCTACGTTCTTTGTCCTTCCACGCCGAAAGAAAAGAGAGACAATTTTCGTCGTCGTCGGATTTCCTCTCTGGACGAGACTCGAATTTCAACGGACGAAACGACCCTCCTATCCAGATAAAACTAAGATATGGACGATAGGAAGGAATTAAAATAAGGCAATGGCTGATGAAGAGAGAATTTATAAAAAAAAAAGGATGCGAGAAATGATGCCGCGATCTTTTCAAGTATTTTAAAAATCACTCTTCGCAAGCGCGTCACTCTCTTCTGAAACAGGAATGCAAAAACTTCGAAGAAGAAGTCAAATTGAGAAACGATTCGCAATGGATTCGGGCAGTCGGAGCAAGAAGGTAGTAAAAGGAGGGTGACGAGATAAGAAGATGAGCACAGATCAAGAGCAGTCCTCGAAAAGTGAAGTGAAACTTTTTTTCTTGAAACTTTTCCATTTGACCGACGGATTATACAAGCTGCGAGAACTCTTTCGGAAACTTCGGCAAATCGGGGATTACTGCGATCGAGGGTAAAGCAAAAACTTCGCGGAACTTAATAATTAATAATAATAATTATGTGCTATAAAGCAACAAACGAGGATTATTGACAAAATTGAAAGAAATATTCGAACGGAATTCTTCATTACTATTCACTCTTGTTGTCTATTAGTTATAATGTGCAATTAATTATAATGTGTCAAAAATTATAATATATACGAGGATGATTCAAATATGAAAAACTCTTTTTGTGTGAATATTAATGTGTTTACATCGAATGACAGATGAAGGTGTTTGCACACATCCTACAGTTGTAGAGTGCAACCTCGCAGCAATTATTTCTGTAGTTATTGCAATATCTAAATAAATAATATTGTCGTTACGCAATACGTTCAAGTTTATTTATCGATTTCTTGTGAACGAAAATGTTAAAATCATCAAAGTTTTATGTAAACTGCATATACAGTTCGGAAGAAAAAATGCTATTCTCTAAATTCTTTGGAATGGACGTCACTTTAAACTGTTAAAATTGAGCTAATCTTGAAAAAGTAATTTAATTTTCAATTAGACTATTCTTACTCTTAATGAGATTTCACTCTTTAGAATGAGATTTACTCTAAAAGTTTTAAAGAATATTGAAGTGTGCAATAGCACTCGATACTATTTGTTCAAACATTGTAACAATGATTACAGAAACAACTATGAGATTAGAACTATGTAGGACATGAGCAGACACTCTTATCTGTCACTCGGTAATAATATGTTTTAAATAAATATGTTATAATACTGTCAACATTGTATTTACACAAAAAAAAAGGTTTGTTCATATTTAATCTACTCCTATATCATAAATTTTATGTAATGTAATAAAAATACAATTTTAACAGACAATTAATTTAACTTTAATAGGCAATAATGCAAATTAATAATTAATGCAAATTAATAATTAATATATTTTAATAATTAGCTTTAATAATTAACTTGCACATGATGTAGAAGTTAAAAGATAAGACAAATTTGAAAACGATTCAAGAAACAGCTTATTCCGTCAAAATCGCTTTTGGACGAATTACGTAACCCTAATTTGATGCAATTGAAACCGTAATGGTGTGAGTTACTGCCGAGTGGTTTCTGGAGCGGATTTCCTTTGCCGTCGCGCAAAGTTCATACGCCTAGTTTGCAACCGAGATCATAGTTTATCCAGGAATCGCTACAGTTTGGAATCGTAATCATTAATGATACATCTCAGGCAAATCTACATACGACATTAATAACCTATAAATTGTTTTTCTCAAGTAATAATTAGGATGAAATGTGAAAAAGTTAAGATAATCTTTATAAAATCCTATTTTAAGAATAAATTTAGCATTTACTTTCGAGTATTATCTATTTTACAATCAATTTCAATTTAATAACAAACTGGACATAAAATATTCACTATATACAAAAACAAGATATTAAACTAATAAATTACACTTCACTAGCATTCTCTAGGAAAAAAAAAAAGAATCAGCAACGATAAAATAACGAAGAAATATAGAACAATATTTACATTTATCTACGAAAATGTAACATTATGCACTATTAGATGTCAGAGAAACAATATTTATATCAATCTCTTGAATTAAACAACATTTTATTATTTCTTACATGTATATTAAAATGTAAGTTAATTAATTCTTGCGATTGTATTGCTTGAAGTAAATAACATATTAATGTATGCACTTGATAAATAATAAATTGAATTAATTTATAAATATACAAATAAATTTAAATCATATTTTAATACGGTTTTTTTAAATTGTTTAATTCCATTGTTAAATTAATGACATATTGGATAGCAGTAGCAATCTATAGAAATAATTAAAAATAACTCAAATTGGGTATAATTTAACAGTGTACTGACCCGTTTCATTTGCGAATGAATATACTAATGATGTCATCGCGTGTTCATTAACTTGTACTGGCATGAAAGCCGATTAAAATTGCGTTGGTGTTGATAGATAAGGATTTACCGTAGCGTACACACTCGAGGTACCATCTCTAATTCTCCACTAACGAGTTATTAAACTAATGTTTCTCATTAACGAGAATCCACCCCTCGATTCCGGAAGAACGTAGCAGGGACCCCTTACATACTGATGCGCACATGAGAGTCACATAGCCGTCGGTGTGTACGTGCTACTTGAAATTGGTCTCGTTAGTATGCCGCGCAGTTTCGAGTCAAAGTGCGTTTGCAGCAGCAGCCACTCCGTCACGCACACGAGAAAATCGGGTGTGAGCGAATTTAACAACGCTGGTGCGCCATTAAATGCACGATCTGTTTTTGTGACGCTCGAGTTTGTTGTTTAGGACAAGCTTGAAATTTGTTTCTACAGGTTCGATCATTTCTATAATAAATTTTTAACCTAAATGAAATCCAGTCATTTTATGATATAGCAAAAAAGTATGATTCGATTTACTAAATTTATCCATAAATAGTTACAACTTCGTTTAGCATTTTACTTATTTCGTCACGAAGAAAAATAGATAAATTATTCAAATGTTAAAAATATTTTTTATGTGCAACTTTGCAAATATGTTAATAAAATGTAATATTTAATGTTAATTACAAATGCAAAAATTAATTAATTAATTAAAGTAAGTTGTTACTGTAATTTAATGGCTTACAAATTCGATGAATACCGAGATAGAATCAGACGCTTGATCAAACAGAATACAGAATGTAAAAGAAACATTAACGAGATGTAGTTATTCGCGAATTATTCTGTTGATGTCGTGTCTGGTGATTCACTCGTAGTGGAGCTTCCGTGTGGGCTTGCGGTAATCCGCAACCACACTTTGAGAGGCGTTGTTCTACTAATGCAATTTCTGGCGCGATCGATCAGACTACACACAAAGACATACCGTAGAACATACCGAATTTCGAGCATTTACGCAAATTGAAATAGATCCCGATTGACGATCCGGCATAAAATTTCCTCTTTGGTATTTTTCGTTAATTATTCGATCTATCTCTGAAAACCGATGTCAGAATTTTTCCACGTAGAAAATAACGATAATTTCTCGACTCTGTTGTGCTTTGTATAATATTTAATATTAACTTAAAAATAACTTAAAAATAATTTAAATAAATTTTAAATTTTAAATAATTTAAAAAGAATGTAGAATGATTTAAAAAAGTTTTTTTTTCTTAATTTTAAAATAAATTCAACAAAATTTTCTAATTCCACACTTATTGTTAGACATTCGTATATTAAATATTATATTATAAATATAATTCAAAAGTCTGAATACAATTAGGATTTAATTTAAAATATTATAAAGTTTATAAATTTAATTAATCTTCAGTGTTATGTTATGTTATAATAATACTCTTGGGTATGATATATCCAATTCAGTTCAATTGATTGTAACTTTCATAAACGCATTATAAATAAATTTTTTTATCGAAATACTAAGCAAAATTACACAGTAGTATCAAGCAATGTTTGCATCTTTATTAATAAAAAAGTTAAAAGCAATGGCAAAAGCATTGGAAAAAATCAGGCATATCATATCTAAAGTAGTATCGAAGAGTTAATAATAAATTAAAAACATAATTTTGTTTCAATAATATGATTAAAATTGTTCTAGTTGGATCGCTCTGCGCCAATACGTATTATAGAAGTTATATAGTTGTATGAAATTTAGCGAGAACTTAGTTTGTGATCGAACTATTAGATAATAAAGGAAGCTTAAATGACTGCTATATCTATTTAAGAAATAGAACATTCAATAGAATTACCATAGTTCCATTTCTCATAAATTACATCGTATAACATTTTACAGCGATAAGAAAACTATAATGCAGCTCAAATTTTCTGTCTTTATCGCGATACATTTTTAGAACAATATTAAAGTAATAATATTGCAGCATTTGCAAGACAATTTCCAATAGCCGCGACAATGTATCTTCCAAATTCTATCGACGGTCTCATGGTTGCTCATCGAACAAGCTCGAGATCTTCCGACGAGTGTTATTCCGAAATCCGAGTCCACGTCGAGATTGAGAGAATCCTCATGCTTCCCATGAATACGGAATCAGGGTTTTGTAAGTTCCAATCTGTTGTATATAGCAAGAACGAGCTTACACCTAAAAGAAACTGCCTGCAAGGATACTTTGTGGTAGAGCTAAATAAATCAAATCTAAATATTGGAACGTTGAGATTCAAACGATACTATCTACGTTGATAAGTCAAAAGTAAGGAAATATTCTAATAAATATAGAGAAAAACAGACTTAGAGAAACAAA
>Ga0157363_1007699_pt1 | contig 10213 bp, 5 predicted proteins | sample AttsexASBM1_FD_111477 | JGI IMG/M metagenome (GOLD analysis project Ga0157363, IMG submission 111477) | Fungus gardens microbial communities from leaf cutter ant in Ribeirão Preto, State of São Paulo, Brazil - Atta sexdens ASBM1 | ecosystem: Host-associated > Fungi > Mycelium > Unclassified ...
CCATATGGCATTTTAGAAGGCCAAATATTAACGCTTTAAAACCACAAAAAGGCGGGAAGATATATAAAATTTAAATTGTTATTTCGGTTGTATCAAATCTAAAGCTCAGAACTTTTTTGTACATCTAACTCATAAGAAAATACAATAAGGTAACAAGCTTCAGAAACTGCAACACAAAACATATAAAGAAATTCGTACTGACATATGGCCACAACCTCACTACTAATGAAATAAATATCTTTCGCAATATATACCATGGTTTAAAAAACTTCTAAAAACTTAATCTTACAAATCCTACAAATTAGAAACTAACCAATGACAGTCATCAATAGTTATTCCATTCTTCGGAGGAATAGTTATAATTGATCAGTTTCGTAATTATAGATCAAATTCGATTAAGATTGTCGTAAACAATACAAAACGCCCAAAATTCACAATGAATTTAATTTGAATATTATTTAAAAAAAGGTTGAATATAAAAAGAAATTACAATGATATTGCAAGTTATACTGCAGTTATATGTGGTACATAATAATGATACTTATATATTAAAGTAATTCAACCTTAAACCTACCACCGTGTAATCATTTCCCTAATCACAATACACACATTACAAATGTAAAATTTCAACTTTTATTTAAATCTAATTTCTTTCTTTCACAATTTAAGAAATAATTCGCATAATATAGCATTTAGATCCAGTTCCACAACTCATCGTTAACTCTTAATCAAATTTAATTCATTTGTCATCTCTTTTCAATCCTAAAAATGAGAAATAATAATTGGATCTCGGTTGAGAGTTAATCGTGATTGTGGAACCGGATCTTAATTGTGACCTTATATGAGAACTTGAGTATCTTAATATTATTCAAGATGAATATGTAATACATGAATTTATATCATGTGTTTATTCTCTTTTGTGATAATATTGATAAAGATGTTTATGAAAAATGTATATTGCTCTCAATATTATTCGAAATTAATAATATATTATGTGTTATTTATTATCTTTTCTGTAACAATATTAATAAAGACGTAAAAGCTATGTATTACTAGAAGATGTTTGTAAAAACTGTGTATTGTAAGAAAATGAAAGGGAATGAATAACAATTGCACAATAACATAACGATATGCTTATCATATCAAGTGCAATTATTATTTAATTGTGATCTTATACAAGAGAAGTTATACTTGAATATCTTAACATTGTTCAAGATCAATGCGTATTATGTGTTATTTATTCTCTTTTGACAATATTGATTGACGTTTGCAAAAACTATAGAATATTAAATATGTAAGTATATATTTTATATTGTTGCAAAAGGGAATAAATAACACACAATATATATTAATCTTATATATAGTAGAATAATGTTGGGATATTTAAGTTCTCACAATTGAATGCTGTATGCGAAATGTTTCCTAAATAGTTTATTTTACTTATAAATATTTTAAATTTTGCTTGCATATATTATTTATTTAGGATACATAAAGATAATAGTCACAATCGATGTGAAAGCGTTATGTATTGTGTAATTTGATGATTATAAATCATACAAAAGAATAAATAACACATAATGTAGATTAATCTTGAATAATGTTAAAGTTCCCATATAAGATCACAATTAGAGTTCAGTTGCACAATCATTAATTCTCAACCAAAATTTAACTTGTTTTTCATTTCTTTTTCATGCTTAGGATAGAATGCTCCTATGTTCCCTCTTTAAGAATCTATATGGTATTATGTCTTATACTTATTTATGTCTTATACTTCATTTTAATCAGCATGCCGTATTGCTCGCACATGCTCACATTAATTATTTTCCTATCATATTTTGTTTTAAAAATTTTTTTAATCCTATATATTAGGTGTGGGAAAAAGTTCGTGGCATTTTTCCCATTAGATGTAACGGGAAAAACGCCATGAACTTTTTCCCACACCTAATATATATATATAGAAAGCGCCTTAAGGAAAAATATATAGTGTAGTAAAAAGAAATCCATTATTTTTCCATTCAATTTCATGCAAAAATAATGGATTTCTTTTTATTACACCTAATATTATCTTAGCCAAGATTCGAACTTGGGGACCTCTTGACTTTCCGAGACGAGTGTCTTAGCCAGCTCGACCACTGAAGCTTTTTAGATTATGATAATTATGTTTTAATGTCTGAACGTTTCGGCGCACGGTCACATTTGAGATTAATTCATGAACTTAGAATATTATATTATTCGAAACTTCCAATTTTGATCGATCCTTAAGGCGTTCTCTACTATATTATGTTGTTACATATATTATGTTGTTAACTCGGTCGGTTTCTATTTCTTGAAATTATTTATGCCCTAATACTTACGTTATTATTGTTTTATTTAATACGTTATCATTACATTACGTATCACTTAGTTTTCGTTATATAAATTAATAAAAATTATTTATTTGGAATTTGAATTTCCTTTATTAATTTCGCACAACAGAGTTTCATTTAGGGTTCATGATTTGGATTGAGTGAGGCAATAGTTTTTAAAGATTATATTATAATTTAGCGCCCATTATTGATATCAAATCTTTGATATACCTGATACATATCATTCAAATTAAGTAGTTTTCTTTTTCAGGATTATTCATTACAAGTAACATCTTCAATAAACAAATGCGTAATGATTAAGAGTTACCTCTCAAAATGACTTTTCCAAGTACAAAATTAATGTAGTCAATTATCATTGCAATCAAGTCGTTATCAAATCGTTTTCATAAACGATAAAATTTATGGCGTTACTTTACTTCTCATTCCTGCATTTTTTATAAATATATTTGTATAAAATGTTTCTTTTCAATTAATTATGCAGTCAGATGATTCATAAAATAAGAACCATGGAAAGATTTTTAAGTATAGAAATTTAAACTTTGAGTCTTTTTATCAGAACCTGTTACATTTCCTGCAACCTTCGGAAGGTTTAGCAGTCACCCCATCTCACGTTAAAAAGATAGTAGAAATAAAATAGGGCATTCATCTCCGATGATGCTGACTTTGACATATATATGATCATAGTAATGATCCTGAATGATCATCGAAGGATTTTATCAGTCGCTTCTTGTTTAAATAAGAAGTTATTAAAATTAAAATAGACAATTCATCTCCGCTAATTTTTACCCTCCCATACATTACAAAGGTCACCGGATAACCTTCAAAAGGTAGCATTAATCCATCACGCGTTGCAAAGTTATAAAAAAAAATTTAAATGACCTTAGCTCATTTTGTCAAGGTTATCACCCTGAATGATCATCGGGTTTCATCAAACTTTAATTATTGAGAAAATATCAAAATGGACAATTGATCTCTGATGATTTGATTTTCTCACACATTATGAAGGTCATGACCTTAAGTGACCAAGTTTCATCAGTTGATCATTAAAAAGTAAAAGTTATTAAAAAGTAAAATAAATAAAAAGGTTAAGATTACCATCTGTCGACTAAAGTTCGAGATGTAATCCATGGATCAGGCAGTCATAGACCATGTTTCTTAAAATTAAAATTCAACAAAATTTTGGAATTGATTACAATACCTCCACTCATAAGACAAATAGAAAAAAATAAATGCACTTTCATTACACAATTCGAGTACAAGCTATCGATTGACCATGCATAGAATTTAATCAGCAGTCATTGAGATATAATAATCGTGATCTCGGACAACTCGCTTTGCATAACTGTACCTGGCAATATCTCGTTTTAAGAACGCTTTGCATTCTCTTAACGCCGAGTCACCATGTCTCATGATGCGCAATAGTTGAATTTATAACTTTTAATTGATTCTTTACCGTGTGTTTAATCGCGTTCTCATCGCGTTTTCATCATATACGGCTAACTGCTCCTTAATAATTTTTTCATTATTGGCGTCCATAGCCAACAATGATTTTGCTATTGAACTTATTCCGTCTATTAAACCTCTTCTTTTATTTGATGGTACTTTATAAATTGTTTTTATTTTATCCATTAATTGTTATGTCTTGTTATAGAGGATTGTATATAAATTATCGCAAGATCTTTTACTTGCTAATAACATTTGACACGGTTGCTTCGTATATACAGATTAAGTTTGGAGTTATTCTTTTCCGCTAGTGTCAATATTCGTTTGTATCACTACTTTCCAATACCCTTCAATGGGTAACAGCTTTTCGATGATGATTCAATTAATTATTGCTATTTATTTTTCTTACCCATTTATTTTTGCCTTGTATCTGATTACTTTTCAGTGTTCTGTTTATTTATCATGAGAGAGTTCTTACCCTTTCACATAAATTTATAAATATTCTATAAAGTTTCATATTTAAAATGCTCAGCATTCATTTCTCTCTCCTAAACCTCTTTAGTTTTTTATACCTGCTATTTTGTTAGTAGTTTAACAGCTTTAAGTGCGTGTGATATATTAATTCGCTCGCTTCAATACAATTTCTCTGTGTTCGAAGTGCATGAGGATGATGAGGAAGTTCCTCCGATTGCTAACGAAGCTCCGTACTTCCCTATTGGGAAAGAAGAAACTGATATCGGAGAGAGGGAACATCGATGATGTTGATACTGATGACGAAGTCGAGTTGTCGGATGATTCGGTTGGCTATATATTTCCGATTGTACATTTATCGGACGAGGATGAGGATTAATGAAATTTGTGGAAGAGCTGGAGGAGGATCTAAATGAGGAGGCGCTCTTGTTCTTAATTCGTATAGTGCCGTCCCCCCGAGTCTAACTTGGAGAAAGCATTTTTAATGGAGTAGTATTCTTTAATGTATTATATATGTAGTATTTTCTAATTTTTATTTTTATCATAGTATTGTAGTTTTAATGTAGTTTTATATATAGTGCAGTCATAATATGACTTAGTGTACTAATGTAATGTAGTACCGTCTGTATTCTATAGCATATACGTATTCTGTCATAATTGAATTACTTTTCTTGGATTATATTTTCGGCTTTTGGTTGCTGCTACTGGTGAGTACTCCGGTTATTTTTATATTTATTATTAGTTGGCTATAAACGCTTTCAATCTGTTTACGTGCGTATATAGTGTTTTATCCCTTTTTTATCATATAATTTAATGTTCTGCAATTATTGTGTAGGGACCTATCTACAGAGATTCTAATTTTCGTCATCTTTCCCGTCGTATCTCAGAGTACTCCATTTCTTATTTTAAATTTTAACTCTTTTGACTTTTTATCTTGATATTCTTTTGCCTTCTGTTTTTCTTCTTTCAACTATTGCTTTAGGATTTAATTCGCGCGTATTCGTTTCTTTAATTCTTGCGTATAGTTATTATAATTATATGATATTTTCGGTGCTTTATAAGGCTATAGATAATGCCTTATACTCATACATTAATTCAAAGGGCGTATACCCTGTCGCAGTGTATGAGAGATAGTATTGTACGCGAATATAGCGTACAAAGTAATACAGCGTACAAAGGTAACCAATTGTCCCAATCAGTTTGATCCGCGTTCATGAAATGTTGAAGATATTCGGCTAATGTTCTATCTTTCGCGCGCTTCGTTGCTTTGCGAATAATAGGCAGTTGTCTACATTTTATTGATTTTTAATAACTTCACACATTTAAAAATTTTTATCTCGCTCAAAAAATTAGTTTCCTGATCCATCAGTACTGTTTCCAGAATTCCATAGGCTAATATTATTTTGATTGTGAATTTCTTTGCGACGGATTCTTAATACGGTATCAGAATTGCTTTAAATTTGAGGTTGTCTTAGAAAGTAATATACATTTATTATCTGTCTCTGTGATGGTTGATGGTTCCATTATATCTAAAGCACACTTCTTAAATAGTTTCTCAGGAATCAGAGATAACCAAAGGTGCTTGAATTCGATGCGAAAATTTATTTCTTTGATACTGTTCGCATTTACCTATATAATTTTTTATATCATGATTATTTCTGGCCACGTATATTTCAATTGGATGTATTTGAAGGTTCTTTCAACTCTGATATTCTTCTAAAGGTGCGTCATGATACTCATATAAGATTTGTTTGTTTTTGTCTTATTGAAGTTGTTATCTTCTTTTTTTATAACGTGCATCTTCTTTGCGTTTGTCGATATGCGTCACCTACATATCTGCTTAGTGCGTCTATTTGCATTAAATTTTTCTTATGTACTATTTCATAGTCGTATTCTTCGAGTTTTATCCATCTGATTAGTTTCGATATTAATGGTCTATGAATTAATGATCATATTAATGATCTATGATCAGTAACGATCTTAAATTTAATTCCGTATAAATACGAAACATGTAACGAAATAAATATATACGGTCGGAAGTGCTTTACGGCCCACATGATAGCAAGTCGTTCTTTTTCAATGATATTATAATTCTGCTCGGCACGCATTAATACATGACTGGCGTATGCAACCGAACGATCCTGATTTATCACGATAAGAGTGCTTCAAATTGGAGCTTCCAATGGAGGACGCATCCGTCGTTACTATAAATTCTTTACTGAAATTCGGATACTTTAACACTAGCGCAGTTATTAATTTTTAGATTGTCAAGGTATTCTGCTACTCACTAATCCATATAAATTTTTCGCCTTTTCTAATAAGCTTTGTAAATGGTTTTGCTATTTGCGAAATCAGTTATAAATTTTCTATAATAACCAATTAGTCTTATAAATGACTATAAATGATAAACTGTATGTCTTTCTTTTGAGTCGGAAAATTCTTCACGACCTCTAATTTGGAAAAGTCCGATGATATTCCATTTTCTGTATAATAATGTATCCTAAATAGTTCATTTCTTTTCTAAGGAATTCGCATTTATCCGGCTGCAGTTTTAAATTGCTTTCGCTAATTTAAGAACGGCGATCAGTCGGTCATTATATTCTCTTAGGCTAACTCCGTATATTACAATGTCATCTAGATAGACAAGATATTTAATTCTCTGTAGTCTAATTAACACGGAATTCATAAGACGTTAAAATGTTGTTGGCGTTTTTTAATCTGAATGACATTCTGTTGAACTCGTAGTGTCCATACGAGAACGCAGTTTTATTTTTGTCTTGCTCTGCCATTTGAATTTGGTGATATCCGGACGGAAGATCTAATGTAAAATATTTTGCGTTATCCAACTGATAATATATCAGTGATGTTGGGGAATGAATCTCCTATAGTGAGATTTTTCATTTTCGGAAGTCTATTACTATTCGAAATTTCGGTTTCCCTGGGGGGAAGTTTTCTTCGGCACTACTACTAGAGATGCATTTCATTAGCTAACGCTCGGTCTGATTATTTTGTCTTTTAACATTTCATGAATTTGCTTGTGTTACGTCCAAGCTCCGCATGCATGGAGCTGAAAGAGTGAACGCAATAGGAACTGAATTATAGAACCGATTTGGTCGTGTCCAGGCTCCGGACCGCAAGGGAGCTATAAAAGATTGATGGACAAATCGGGAGGCACTTCGCTTCCTGAGGTTCCTAACGAGCTGGAGGTCGAATGGAGGACGAAGTGGAAATCTCAACTCTTGCTCCGCTAAACGGACACATGAACGTATTTTTAATTTAAAAGACCCCAACTGGGTCAGTATGTTGCGAGGGCGGCATTTTCTTTAACGCCAAATGTTCATTACGTCCCGATCATGGAACTTAATCCAAGCAACTGGGGAAAGGGCGAAATGCAACCACGGGAGAGCTTACAATAAATACAAGGAAAGGTTTTTAAAATTAACAAACAAGGGTAAAATTTAATAGTAATATAAATTTAATAGTAATATAAAAGAAATTTATAGCAATATATTTTTGTTACATGATTTTTTTGGTTTGTTTTCGTCTTGGTTAGATATGTTTTTATGTGAGTGTGTGAAAGTATCGTGTGGCAGAAGGAAAAAGTTAGGAGAGGATAGCAAAGGAATAAAAAGGGAAGGAGGTTTTGGTGAATGGATCTGAAAGGGTTTGGCCTGATTTTCTTCGGATGATGATAGTATGGTATTAACGGGCGAACACGAGCGACCAGTCGACAGGGGCGAGCAATTATCGTGAAGCGACAGCGACATGGATTGAAATTATAGCGTGAACGAACTGCAATGTTTTATTTTTTTTTACATAGGAATTCAAAAGGGAAAAAGACAGAAAGAAAGAAAAGAATAAAAATAAAATAAAAATAAATGAATAGTAAAATGAAATAATGAAGTGAATTACCGAAAAAAAGCAAAGGCGACCAGAGAATATACTGACTTATTACTGAGACGCTTATCAATGGGAGTCTTCCAGGATGTGCGAGGTTGGTAATGTTTCTTCAACACTGACTCTAAATCTTTAAGTCTTGCTTAAACCGACCAAGTATGCAAGATGGAATTTCTCTCGCATTGTTTTTAAATTCTGAATTTTAAAGTGTTGACCGGTTAAGAAAATAAGAACTTTAGACCGCTACGTCCGTTCCCAAAAAGAAATTATTGTAGGAAAAAAAAGGCGCTGAATCTCGCGGAACCGGAGTTTTTATAGTAATCTGCTCTGATTACCTAAGGCACTGATTAGTGGATAGGAATTCGTTAATTAGGTGATGAAGACCTATTCTTGCTTTCTAATTGGTCAAGGATGGAAAAGGACATTGAATCTGTAGTGTGTGGAAGTATTATCTTTAATTTTATGATCTTAAAATTTATGAAAAAAGCGCACGTGCAGTACGTCGAGGAAGCGCACATTCAGCGTTCGGCACGAGACCACTCAGAAGCTATCCCTAAACGTCGCGTGTCACTTTTTAGATTTTATGATCACGAACTTATGAGAATCGTCCGCAACTTAATCGTTAAAAAGTATCTTGGCGCCGATCTTATGCTTCCAATAACATATTTATTATTATTTTAGCGGCAGTGTTCGAGGGACAGATTCGATGTCCTTTTGGTCCACTCATACACATGCACCGATTTTTAGTTTATTTCAGAACGACATTTACGAGGAGATATTGGATTCTTCGTTTTAGTTTTAATGTGAGAAAAGAAAATTTTTAGTCTTACTCTACTCTAAGCTATAATGCTCAACTTGTTCGTTATTCGCAGCTGTCTCTTTATTTTAACGAATTCCAGATCTCCATGAAAGAAAAGTCGTGGGAGTCGAACGTAACATTTGTTTACTTCTACTTTATGTTTTTCCGGTAAAGAATGTTCTTCGGAAAAGGAGAGAGAGTGTACTAACTTTAAGAGCATTTTGTATTGAATTGTACTGACTACATGCGCCATCTGCATATTAATCACGAATTGACGAGATATTCAAATTGTCCTAATAGCGATTACTTGATTTTATATTTGACTTGAGTTTATATTAATATGCATTATAATTTATTATAAATTAAACACAATAAAAATACAATTTTTCTAAATGTTTATTATAAATTTATATTTTTAAATGCACTTTTTACAAGTTTTTATTTTATTGATATATAATAGAATTTTATATCAACTTTGTTATTATTTAAAGATCCTTAATTATTTGAAACGGTAAAATACCATTTTATCTCAATCATGTAATATAAACATACATTTGCTTTTTGCAATACAATTTCTTGTTAGTCTTTGAACAGTTACTGTTATTTGTTAACACAATTTGGCAATAATCTTAAAATAAATAAACATTAAAATATTAATGTATAACGTGATGTCAAACTTAAAATAAACAAATTTTCACCGCATGGTGAAGTCAACATTATATTAAGATAAAATAAAAATAATATTTTATTTAATATAATATATATTTATATTTAATTTATATATATTTATATTTAAAATAATATATATTTATTAGATGTACAACTTTGCTTCCGCCGTTTTTTTCCGAAATTCGAGGGTTTATTGTAAAAAACTAGTTATACATTTATGATTCAAAGTATTGTCCATCGCTGGCCACTATTTTCTCCATCTTTCGGGTAGCGTACGAATCCCGCGTCGAAAAAACTGGTCATCTTTTGAGGCTATCCACGAATCGATCCAATTTGTTACTTCTTCATAAGACCGGAAGTGCTGGTCAGCCAGGCCATGTGCCATTGATCGAAACAAATGATAGTCGGAGGGAGCAACGTCTGGAGAATACAGCGGGTGGGGTAAGACTTTCCATTTCAATGTTTCCAAGTATGTCTTGACCACTTTCGCAACATGGGGTCGAGCATTGTCATGCTGCAAAATCACTTTATCGTGTCTCTCGTTGTATTGCGGCCGTTTGTCTTTCAA
>Ga0157363_1007700_pt1 | contig 10213 bp, 6 predicted proteins | sample AttsexASBM1_FD_111477 | JGI IMG/M metagenome (GOLD analysis project Ga0157363, IMG submission 111477) | Fungus gardens microbial communities from leaf cutter ant in Ribeirão Preto, State of São Paulo, Brazil - Atta sexdens ASBM1 | ecosystem: Host-associated > Fungi > Mycelium > Unclassified ...
GTGACGGAAGTGCAGAGATGAGAGTATTTGTACAAGAGAAACACACATACAAGTCACGCTATATATATAAATAAAACATATATATATATATATATATATATATATATATATATATGTATCATACTAATTTGTCCCTTATTCGATGGCGATATTAGCATATTATGAGAAATTTCTATGAATTATAATAGCATATTTGTAGATATAATTACACTCGGAACAAAATATTTCAGTCATAAATCAAATTTTATTCATTCCAAATGTTTCCTACATCAAAACATTTATGCATGGAAGCATATTCTATTTTATATTGGTAAATTTCATGAATTAGTAAAGAATGTATAATTAGTTGACATTTAAACTTCCTTGCTTCGAATTTTTTAAAATAACTTCATTAAAAGCTTGATCTGTCTCGAGACGATATCACTTGTGTAATGTCAAAGGCGAGAAATGCAATAAATGAATTGCTACGTACAGCTTTATTTTTTATTTTCTCTTATAAAAATATAATAAGTTCGTAATTGTGAAATCTGCGACTAAAATATGCGACAAAACAATTATCTATTCGATATGTCACGTAGAAATATAAAATAATTCTTAAATTTCAAAAATATTGGTACATCTTTTTCAGTTGTCAAATACCGCCATTGAACAGATATCTCAGTTTACCGCATATTTTAGATTTCAGAATTACGAAATTATTATGTTTTTAAAGGAAAACTAAAAAAGGTAAAGCTGTACGTAGCAATTAATTTATTGCATGTCATTTCTCGTTTTTAACGTTATACAATCAATATGGCGCCTCAAAGTAATTGAAGCCTAAAAGTTGCTGTGAAAAATTTTTAATTTGCACTTTTCATGGGAAATTCACTGAAAAAAAAAAACGATTTTATGATCGGTCCATAGCTCATTCTATCGTACACGGAGGAACTGAACAAGATGCCCTATCGCCAGAAGTTTCCACGTCTGGAGCCGAAGAACGTGCAATTCTGGTTCAAGAACCGCAGGGCCAAGAATAAGCGGCTGAAGATGGCTCTATTCGAGGGCGAGTCGCCGCAACAGCATCCATATCATGCCGACTAGTTAATTTCCTTAAATAACATTGACTAGAGAAGCGCGAGAGAGGCTTGGCCTTTGCAGCACGGAAATAAAAGGAAATCGTTAACCAACTTGTTACTCCTTACTATCGTTGACATGCGGTTTTAAACGTTTACCGGCCGCACATTCATTGTAATTATCACGTAACAATTAATATAATTATTATGGACTTTCATGAGTGTAAATACGAGGTGATGTCAAATAAAAAGTATACGTCACGACAAAACAATATTATTAATGCCCTCTGCACCAAGTACAAATTAATTGGCTCAACGTATTAATATAAAAATGATAGTATTTCCAGACGATTAATATTTATAATTAATTTATGTATTGATTATTGATAACTTCAATATACAGGCAATATTGGAAGAATAGAAATAAATGTGGATCGTCTACGAATCTATGAATATCATATTATTTATTATATTAATTTATTATAATTTTTTCTAATTCTCAAGTTTATTATAGAGTTCATTTTTTGTTAATTAAATATTTCATTTTATTATTTTTTAATCAGGAAAACAGACAACAAACTTCTTTTTCAAAGAATTGCTATGAATTTTGCAGCTCGTCGTTTCACAAGAAGAAGAATCAACCAAGAGGTAAGAGCTTTAAGAACGGATTCATCCATTCGTCTCGGACGAGTACAATAAATCGCCAAATAGTATTTCGTGAGTTTCATAGAGCTTGTAATAACATATATATGTCTAAATGGACGAGACGATGTGTTCACGCGTGTGTAATAGAAGCGCGCACAACGATACTGTCTCCAAGTATACGAATGCACAAAGCAGTCGCCCCGACCGAAATCTCGCAGCTAAGATAAGACAGCCGAGCTGTCATCGAGTCAACCCTAACTCAAACGTCACAATAGTCAATGAGTCTTTCTCTAAAAGCGGCGTACTATCTGTCTACGCTACTCGCGTTTCGCGTTGTTCGCGAGAGTTTCAGGGACAGTAAGACTGCGGATGCGGCAGGGAATGACAAAGAGACCGGATGAAACGGAAGCACAATTGTGTAGTAAAAAAATATCCGCTGAATACAAAGATAGCCAATCTCTTTCGTTGCGCGTATTTTCATTGACGGTATAATAAATCTTTTTTGCGTTACGGAAGGAAAATTTATTTGGTATCATTAAATTTCCGCTTTCATTGATAGCGCATTTTAATGAGCAGATAATCGTCATTAGGATACTTGTATTGTATTATAAGTTCTGTTAATAGACTCGTATAGGGTAAATGATTATTGAGCAGGATTGGATTCTTATAGTAAAGCACGGATTTTCGAGACGCATTTTGATTGCGTAGCAAAATGGAAGACTTTTGCGTTTAAATACGTAGCAATGCGCAAAGACGATGCCAAGGGGATATCGTTGTCATCTACGACACGCGCACAGGACCTGTCGTTCTGGTGGGCCCGCCGGGGGGTCCCGGATTTAATGAGGATAGGCGGATTTGTCCAATTAAAACGTCTTACAAGGATCCATCCAGGTCGACGTTCATTCGCAAAACATCGAATCTAGACTTTGCCGCAGCAACCTCTTCTTATCCCCGCGCTATATAGGTATCTACCTACCGTTATCCCTCTCGTTATCGTTATCGGGCTCCGCCTTCCAAACCGAGCCGCGACTCGGGAAGCAACGCCGGAGCAGACAAGGATTTATGGAGCTCGTTTCAAGTGCCATTGGTATCCGCGAATGTCGTGGAGATTCTACTGCGTCATCGGGCAAAACATAACTCATGAATCTCGTGATCGAAGATGAGTGGATTGATGTTATATCGTTGATATAAATCTATTATAAGTGAGCACTTATAGATCACAAAGGACGCAAAAAAAATTATCTTGTTTCGATACGTTACACAATTACATACACCATACACGATTTTTTTGTTAAATTGTTTACGTTTTAGTAAATTACTAGACATTCTGTGTGATGCGATTCTAGTAATTTACTAAAATGTAGACAATTCAGCAGGAAAAAAAACATTCTGTATCATAGATTCAAATACAAGTAGAGAAGAATAACATACTTTCTTTTAAAGCAAATTGTCATTTTTAAATATTGAAAATTAAGCCATTCTTTTTCCAGACTGGTTCAGTTTCCATTCTTTAGAGTTAGATCTTATTCCAAAGAATTTATAGAGAGTAGTATGCATAAAATATCGAAATTATAATAATAAAAATTATAATAATTAAAAATTAGAATAATTAGAAATTATAATAATAAAGTCATAACGTTAGCTGGTTTTTCGATTCGATCAGATTTCAATTTTAATAAGTATATTATGTTAAAAATTTATTGAAAACTTATTTTTTAATGTGTTTAATACTGTTTTGTAAAATATTATTTTTACTGTTGTTTATAAATAATTTTTTTCAATCATTTTAAACTTACAAATACATATTTGATTTTATTAAATATCAAATTTAACGTGCAAAACAATTAGTTTCCTGGAATTTCATTTATTCATATGAACATCCAGGATCTTTAATCGGAAGAAAACGAGAAAAGAACAGATTGATCGATCGGATAAGAAAATTGCTGCTCGGCCGAAGAGTAAGAACTAAGAGGGAACAGTGAAATGGCAACGAAGAAGGGAAGAGGAAGCAATGTCTTATGAAAATCTGAAAGTCAGCAGCCCGGAGGATCATCTTTTTATCTGATCTTAATTTGTCAGGTCGCGCGCAGACAATTTAGATCACACCATTCGTATTAAATCGTTATGAAAAATGGCCAGTTTTAAAATTAGCTTTATCGACATATATATTAAAATTTTTACGGCATTTTATGAAACATGCCCGATGATATTGATTTGCTATCGTTCTATTAAAATTATTTTTAACAAGTTTTTAAAATATTTTAATATATATCTAAATAAAAATTGTTAATAACAATATATAATAGCAATGTATGTAGTTAAGCTTGTACACTGTGCTTTTTTTCTGCTGGATTGCTTGCGTTTTAATAAATTGCTAAAACTGGGCTACATAGAACGCAAAATTTCTAGTAATACTAAAACGCAAACAATTCAGCAAGAAAACATGCATCATGTTTTCATGTGCCACAGGGTCATGGTATATTTAAGACCTATAAGATTTAAATAGTACGGAAATCAACATGTTGGATTCGCTGCTGCTTACGTTATGATCTCATCTTTACTATGATCAATTCGCTTACTGCTTTAAGTCTTACGTCTTAAGTTTCTATGGCCTTTAGTTTCGCTAAAATAATTGAAATTATAAAAGAATATTTTAAAATTGCGTGAAAATATTTTTCGTCGTATTTTTGAGAAATACAATGTAATACAATGTAATACAAAAATATGCATGCAATAAGTTACGCTCAACGAGTTATTATTGTTATAATTTAATAAGCGATAAGAGAGAACAAATCCTGACGTGAGTTATGTGGTAGCAAATGAGCTGCGTTTGGGCAACAGTTGACAAATTGCAAATGATCGAAGGAAATTTAGAATCGTTTATGACCATCGAATGTAATGCGATATAACACGAGCTAAACATTACCCTTTGCATTCTCACACGATCGTGTACACGAAAAGTATCCACGAGAGGTGGGTACATGTCGCTCCAAAGGAGCATTGTGTATGCTTTGGCATTCAGAGGACATTCTTATCTGCCTATCCGGAGAGCTGTCAGCAAAGTTCCTGAATAATAACAGAGAGCTTGTGGAAGAGAAAGAGAGAGAGAGAGAGAGAGAGAGAGAGAGAGAGGAAGTTATAGGTAGAAAGAGAAAGAAAGAGAGGAAGGAGGAAAAGGGAAAGATAGAAACAGTGAGAGAGACAGTGAGAGGGAGAGCGGTTCTGCTATCAGCCGTAGCTAGGATATGCCTAACTATTCTATTTCCATGCGGCTGCCGGACGTTTCGCCGTAGATAATGTTGGCCAGGATGGTTAGATTGTTGGATGCGATTGATAAGAACCGAAAATGCCCTCCGCCGTTGAATCGGATTGTAACAAACGCGCGTAGAGCGTGTCGGCTGTATAAGTCGCCGCGTCGTTCCTATTAATTATTCATTCACAGCCGCGGATGTAAGCGGTATCTCGTAAGTGTAACTTTTTCTACTACTTTTTCTACTACTTTTCAAAAATACATATAATTGCTAAAACATATATCGTAAATGTCAGTGAGATATGTGATAACTCATTACTTATACATTCCTCGAATAGATACACATAATTTGCGTTTGTGAGTGGATTACAGGATAAAAATACATAAACTTGTTACATTTATAACAGCTTATAAATACAAATTAATGATATATGAATCAGATTTATAGAGATGTAATATAAAATTATTCAAAAATCTTTTGAGATGTTAAGATTGCAAACAACTAGAATCTCCTGAACAAATTCTGTGTTTATTAAGAAATGAAATGACATTAATATAAGATATAATACAAGAGAAGAGATTTCCTTTCTGAATTAGGCGAAAGAAACAACGATAAAATAGTTAGAAGGGAGACCAAAGAACGGTTTGGATGAAGTCGAGAGATAGTAGAGGGGTTTGAGAATTCGAGAGCTCGCAAATTAGCCGCAGGATTGGCCTCATAATCCTTGAGGGATGCTACGGTCGGCGACGCGGCTTCCATCTTCTTGTCTTGCTCTCATTTCTCCCTCTTTCCTTCTCAGTTTTCTTTCTCTTACTATTTCTTTCTCTTTTCGTCGAGGGTAGCTGATGAGGTCACATAAACGAACTCTGCTTTCCCCTTCTTATTCTTTAATCCTATCCCTCCCTGCACTCGCGCGGCTATACTAAAAATTACGAGTAGAAGAAGAGAACGACCGGCTGAAGACCAACGATTGAAAGTAATGAGCCGTAGAAGGAAAATCACCAAGGGGTAGGCCGTATTCTCTGTTGCGAGTAATCCGATAGTCGGATAATTAATCCCGTTAATTTATCGGCACCGACTCCCGAAGATGCGTTCATGCGTGCGAAGAAAGAATAACGCAAACGCAAACATTTTTTCTCATTTACAACAAATAAAGTACAGCCATAACGTCTGCCCAAAGATATTTATTGATCGCAATCCTAATGAGAAATATCCAAAAGATTATGTCGATGTGATTATTATATAGTTAAAGTAGAACGTCCAAAATAAACAAATTTAAAAACATTTTTCGATATATTTACTTATATTTACGTTCAAAAATATTTGAAAAATATACTACAAATAGAGTTTTAATTTTTTCGCGACAGAAGGAAAAAAAAAATTAGCATAGAATTTTTATATCTTAAAAACCGAAAGCATAATAATAGAGCCACTATCGATCTTAATTACATGAAAGCTTAAAAGAGAGTAGAAATCACAGTAGTGATATTACTGTGATTTTGGACTCAGCGACGACGCTTTAATTGATCTACTGCCGAATGTTATACGATTGAACGGGGTATTAAGCCTCGGAGAGTGGACGCTTAGCGATCATTGGTCAAGATCTATCGCGAGAGTAAAGCCCAAGAAGAGGAGATCATACCACTTAGCTCGCTCGACGCGAGAGCTTCTTTCGCGACCGTAAATAAAAGAAATCCTTGTAATGGCCTTTGGCGAAGATCCTTCTATCATCCACCTCTCTCGCTCGTTCCGTCGGTGAGCGATCCTCACCCCAGTTATTAAGCCCTGGAGGCAACCACCCTGGCGTATCAGAAGCTCGTAGGCCCGAACGGTCGGTCCAGCCAGCAGCCGCAGTTAATTCCTTAACCCTTATAGACTTCGAGAAAATTTAGGGACCCCCGGTGATGTGGAAATAGGGGTAGGAGTGCGCCCGCGTATATAAACCGAGAGGGGGTAGAGAATGGAGAGCGAACGATAGTCTTGGAGAGAAACCGTGAGCCGAACCAGGAATACCAGGTGCTCCTGGGATCTTGGCGGCATCTTACGCCCGGACGATACATAATTTATGTCGCGCTTCGGTGGGCTTAAGATAGCATTAAGATCGACCGAGCACCAACATCTCCGCTACATCCGCCCCCTCCCTCTTCGTCTCCGTGCGGGATCTACCGGTGCCCTGCATCCGCATGACCGTTATTTGCACGTGGTAAGAAAGCGCTTACGCGGAGGCCCCGGCGATTAGCTCGCTTCACAAGCGGATAGATCACCGGATGGGTTGGGGTTTGTTGGCGAACATGAATGCGTTGTGCGGGATAGGAGAATATAAGGGGGAAAAGCGCTGTAGACCAATAAAAAAAAATATCGTGAAATTTGGGATAAAAAGATTTCTTTTGAAACTTAAAGTATAATCTGTTGCGTTGTTATGATTTAATTTAATTTAATTTTTACTTTTTTAAATATTACATTGTATATTTTATATTCTTCTTGAATATTCTTTTTGTCTTGTAAATAGCATATAAAGTTTTTAAATACTTTTAAATCTTTTTTAGCATTATTCATAATTTAGAGATAAATAATACATTTTATATTTTTTATAAAGAAACATTGATATGTAAATCATAGATATAGCTAATTTAAAATAAAACGAAATAAAATGACACGTAATCTCTTATGTGAGGAAATATTAAAATTTAATTTTCACGCATGTCTGCTTGAAATAAAATATCGAGCAAATTTCGATTTGAACGAGACACATCCGTGTCCAGTATGAATCGCAAAGGAATGAAGATCAACGTCACATGTGTACCGAGGCTTTCGACAAATTCGGAGACACTGATTAGTTCTTCTTTTACGAGGATCAAGAGAAAATGCCATGTGGCTTAAGTTTCGTTCCTAAAGGAGATCAGGATTCGAACGTAGGGGTTGTTGATACGATACCGATGGCTTTTAGCCTTTTCATGGTTGGCCAAACAGAATCCTTCAATCCGCTGTACACGCGCGCGCGTCTTTTTGATCCAGCGCTCGTATCCTCTGTACAGTCGCGACTTGAAGCTAACTGTGGAAGGATCAGGATATTGCGCACATATTTCCTCGCCGGCTGACTCCGAGCGATCTTTCTTACCCCCCGTGTTTATTTATTGCCGGGTTTAACGTTACACGTGTAATATCTGAATATATTTTCGCGAAGCCCATGAAGACGACATTACTCTTTTAAAGCTCAAGTTGATGATCAACTACGTTTTTATCAATAAGAATTTCGCTTAAATATCAATGGCCAAAGTCTTTGTAATATTTATATCATTTATAATCCCCTTAATTAGCTTTATCCAAATTAATACAAAAACATCCCTTTAGTTTTTTTATTATTTTTTAATCACATGAGGTCTAGATTAAAAACATATTTTAGATATTTTTCTTTTTCAACGGTATTAATTAAGATTTAATGTTACAGACATACTTTCATGAAATAACGTTTTGAAATTGAGACTTCTTTGCAGTTTTTCTTACGAAATTTTTTTCTTTTTAAAATTTACAGATATCAGAATTAATTTTTTATACTTGAAAATTTAAATGTATCATACGTCAAGAAATTTATTCAACAATTCCTCTTCTTAAATTTCAATAAAAAATATTTCTTGGCAACCGATTATCGTGTAATCGTAAGGACAGCGGTATCAACGCGGTTTAGGTTTCTTTCACGGTCCAGACGACCGGATAATCAGCAGTCGGGCATCTCTAGACATCCCACGGGACCACAGAAGAAAGCAAAAAGACGAAGAAAGGAGGAGAGAAAAAATAATTGAAAATTTTCGGATGGTCAGACCGGGGGTGGGGCGGTGGTTACATCAGCGGCCGAGGACGTCTTGGCTGGGCGACTCGCGATAAAGCAAAGAGCCCGTGCTAAATACTTACATAAATCTGTATTGCCTTGCGCAGCAAGGAGAGGAGCTTATACTACACCCACGTAGACACACACGTTGATCGAACGCGCACGCAAACGCGCCTTCACGATATAACCTGCTTCGTCGAGCTTCGTTTCCTTGAGAAGGAAATGTCGATGTCTTCTGTTCGGTTTGATCGGAAATAGTTTACTCTTCCAAATATCACGCTTTTTAATAAATTGCTTCAAATGCAACAATTTATTAAAAGAACAATATCAAATAAAAATGGAAAATTCAAAGCAAATGAGTGAAGAGGACCATATTTGGTCAAGGTGCATCTTGATGCTTAATAATATTTTATGTGAATTTTTACAATTCAAGCAAGTTATATGTCAATTATTTGTTGCTCTTAAAACAATCTTAGGTTAAAATTGGAGTACGTAAATAACAAATTAAATTATTAAAAGATGTAAATTACACTAATGAGGGCTCACTTCAACGCGCTCATTAATACTCACAACTATCATCTAAACATATATAATTTGTGTATATAATTTGTCTCTCATATTTAAACCTTTATATTTTAAAAATTATTGCTTAAAATAAAAATTAATAAATAACTTTTTTATTTAATTCTTCGAAAACTTTCCTGCTATAGTATTTTTATTGAATTTTTAGACAATTCTTGTATATAATTAACGAACTCGTAATTAAATAATGCTAACAAATATTTGATTTTCCATTAATTTTATTATCTTTTTTCCGTGTTGATGCAAAATTACGAGAAAAAATAAAACATGTGTTGTCTGAGTATGTTTTGCTTTTCGCGTCAATCGATCGAATTGAATCGATAATAGTCAATGCTACGCATTTAATGTCGAATACACAACGGCACTGGAAATGCGAAGATGTTCATGTGTAATATACAGCAAGCCATAAATATCGAAACACAGAGCCGTCGACGGCGTCTGCCATGGCACGGAGGGTGGGCGATATAGGTAGTAAGGGTGTCTCACGGGGGAGACTCAATTGATAAACGGATAAAAGCGAAGCCACTGTGGTTTCGTATCACGCGGAGACGACGTTGCTTTTCATCCGTGCGTTTGACCCAATTAAAGCTTGCGTAGCGGTAGTTAAAACCGATATCGAGAACTCGTTTATGAAAACCGTCACTAAATCACTCATGACCCAGCATAATTTAGTCTTATAATGAGAGGGATTCGCGGAAGTGCTTGAGAGCATTATGAAACGAAATTAACCAAGGCTTATTGGTGAAGTACATATCAATATAATTTTATATATATATATATACACACATACACACACACACACACACACACACACACACACACACACACACACACACACACACACACACGTGTAGCAC
>Ga0157363_1007704_pt1 | contig 10212 bp, 5 predicted proteins | sample AttsexASBM1_FD_111477 | JGI IMG/M metagenome (GOLD analysis project Ga0157363, IMG submission 111477) | Fungus gardens microbial communities from leaf cutter ant in Ribeirão Preto, State of São Paulo, Brazil - Atta sexdens ASBM1 | ecosystem: Host-associated > Fungi > Mycelium > Unclassified ...
AACGGTGACTTTATCACCGGTAAGAATACGAATGTAGTTTTTACGCATTTTACCTGAGATATGAGCAGTAACAACGTGCCCATTTTCGAGTTCTACACGGAACATGGTGTTGGGTAACGTATCGAGTACGGTTCCCTGCATTTCAATATTGTCTTCTTTGGCCATCGAATCCTCTGAATGGACTAACTTAATGTTTACTCGACAGAATAATGCCGAAGTCTTATACCTGTGTAAAGAAAAGACGACCCATTAGGTCAGCGCTTGGCGTCAAGCGAGCAATCTTTACGTGAATTTGGGTGTTATGTCGCTTGAGGAACACGGTTAAGTAAGGCGTTAATCGCCATATACTGTCACGTTATTTCACAAGGAAAGCGTGGGGTAAAAGGAAAATAGGGTGTTAACTAAACCGCCACCATCATAACAAGCGCCAGTATTATACTACCTTTTTATGAAAAAAGCCTGTTAAACATTCACCCTGTTCTAAAATAACCGTTGTTTAACCCAGCAGTCTGAGGGAATAATTTGTTTCTGAAGGTCCGCTAATAGCGTCATAAACTGTTGGCGGGGGATGTCGCGAGCCCCTAGTGAGGCGGTGTGGGGATTTAAAATCTGACAATCGATCAGTTTTCCACCATAGGTCGAAAAATGTTGGCAAAGTTGATATAGCGCCAGTTTAGACGCGTTAGGTTGACGACTAAACATCGACTCTCCGCAGAAAACACCGCCTAGCGCCATTCCATAGATTCCGCCAACAAGTTTGTCTTCACACCATACTTCGAGCGAGTGAGCTTGGCCGATTGCGGCCAACTCACACCACGCCGTAATGACCTGTTCAGTGATCCAAGTTCCCTCAACATGTGTACTTGCACATCCCTCTATCACCGCTTGGAAAGCGTGATTAAGCGTGATCTGATAGGGGCAATGGCGTAGAAACCGCTGCATGCTGCGACTGAGGTGAAAAGACTCGGTCGGTAAGACGGCACGGGGGTCCGGACTCCACCATAAAATAGGGTCTTCTTCGGAGAACCAAGGGAAAATTCCCTGCTGATAGGCGCAGAGTAACCGCTCAGGTCGTAGATCACCGCCGTAGGCGAGTAATCCTTGTGGAGAGGCTAATGCAGAATCCGGGGAAGGAAACTGCACACTAAGCTGATTATCTAAGCAGGGGAGATAGATAGCGCTCATTACGCACGTTGCCCCTGCTGACGCTGGCGGAAGGCATGATAACGGGCTTTTTGTGCCATTAGCTGATGATGTGTGCCTTCCTCTATAATACGTCCTTGGTCCATGACACAGATTTTATCGACGGCTTCAATCCCTGTCAGCCGGTGTGTCACCATCAACACCGTTTTTTGAGCCGTCACCTTTAGTAAGAGTTGCATAATCAGACTCTCGGTCTGAGCATCCAATCCTTCTAGGGGCTCATCTAATAACCAAATCGGCGCATTGTGTAATAGCGCACGCGCTATGGCTAATCGACGGCGCTCGCCACCGGAAAGCGGTCTGCCGCCTTCTCCTAACCAGCTATCTAATCCTGCGCCTTCGAGGAGCGTCGTCAATCCAACGACGGTCAAACTTTCAATAAGTTGCGCATCGTCAGCCTGCGGATGGGCAAGCGTAAGATTCTCACGCAAGGTCTGATTAAAAATAGCAACACGCTGACTAACTACCGTAATCATTGTCCTTAGTTGAGGTTCTGAATAGGCTTTTATGGGCTGATTATTGAGACGAATTTCACCGGCTAATGGGTCCCATGCTCGGGTGAGTAACTGCAATAACGTTGTTTTCCCACATCCTGTGCTACCCAATAGTGCCACTTTCTGATTCGCAGCAAGATGAAGTGTTAAGTGATTCAACACTTTAGGCCCTTTAGGGTGATAGGCAAAATCGACTGCCTCTACAGAAAACTCTGCAGCACTATCATGGGTGATAACGGATTGAGAGGGAAAGGTGACCGCTGGTTGTTGCGTTAATAAGTGGTTTAAGCGTTCAGCAGCAATCGACACCTCAGACATATGTAAGAAAGCCGTTGCAACTGGACCTAGCGCTTCGAAAGCGGCCAGTACACAAAATACTAATAGGGCATTATCAGCCGTAGCGATTTGACCCACCTGCTGGCGAGACATAATGATAAAAACCGCGACGATGGTTAAGCCAGTAAGGAAAATAATCAAGCTTTGTGCCAAAGCATTGAGATTTTGCTGCCGCGCTTGAGTCGCTAACCACTCTCTCTCTGTCTTATCAAGTTCTGCCCGCCAGTTGTGTTGCGGTGGGAATAATAAAAGTTCAGACATTGCGCTAAGGTGTGTGGTGAGTTGTTGCCGATAGGCAGCACTCAGGCTAGCAATCTTTTCACCCGCGGGTTTTCCGGCACGATAGAAGAGTGGGGGAAAGAGCAGGATAACGGCGGCCATGACGCCTGCGACCACAAGTGCAGCATGAAGATTGATATAACTTAACCCAATGCCGACGACCAAAGTTACCAGTAAAGCACCTACCAAGGGTGAGATAACTCGTAGATATAAATGATCTAAGGTCTCAACATCGCCGACAAAACGATTCAGTAAATCGCCTTGACGAAATTGATGTGTCCCGGCAGGGGCAAGAGGATAAATTTTACTAAAGATAGTGACACGAAGGTGTTTCAATACCTTAAAGGTTGCGTCATGGCTCACTAAACGCTCAAGATATCGTGCCACGGTCCGAAGGATTGCCGCACCGCGTACGCCCGCTGCAGGTAGCATATAGTTAAAAGTATAAATACCGGCACTACCAGCCATTGCTGAGGCTGCGAGGAACCATCCCGAGAGGCTGAGTAGCCCAACACTGGCAAGCAGAGTTATCGTCGCTAATGCTACACCGAGAATTAACTGCCAACGGTGCCTGCGCCACAGTGTTAAAAAAGGGAATAATGCTTTCATTATTCAATTTCTCCTGAGCGATGACTTAATAAGCGTTGGAACAGGCCACTCTCCGTGGCGAGGGAATTGAAATCACCCATTTGAACAATTTTTCCTGTCTCCATAACCAGAATAGTTGGCCAGTCGGTCAGTTGATCAAGCTGGTGGGTGACCATAACGGTCATTTGTTGATGACTCGCCTGCTGCAAGCAATGCATAATTCGTTGTTCATGATGGCGGTCTAAACTGGCGGTGGGTTCATCAAGCAGTAAAAGTTCAGCCGGTTTTGCTAAGGCGCGAGCAACCGCGATACGTTGTGCTTGGCCAACGGATAGATTTTGGCTCTCTTCATTCACCTCAGTGGCTAATCCTTCTGGCAAACGATCGAGAAATTCATCAATACCGGTTTGCACGACTAACTCATTCAAGGCTTTATCCGTCAGTCCTCCTTGCGCAGAAATATTCTCGGCAATAGAGCAGGGGAATAAGCGAGGATGTTGGCCGACCCAGCTTACCCATTTTAACCAGGTTTCACGCGGTAGTTGATTGAGCTCTACACCGTTAATCAGCAGAGATCCTTGATAGGGAAGAAATCCCAGTAATGCATTGAGGAGTGTCGTTTTTCCCGAGCCACTCGGACCGACGATAGCTACGCGTTGTTTCGCCTTAAACTTAAAATTAAGTGGACCGACAAGGGAGACCCCTTCGATTGAAGTAATGACCCAATCGCGGGCTTCGATTGTCAAGGTTGAAGCATTGTCTAGGATAGGATTGTGATGCTGTGCGGTAGAGCCAAGATTTTCCGTTTCACTGAGGAAAGTTTCAATCTCATCGGCAGCCCCTGTGGCTTGTGCTTTAGCATGGTAAAAACTGCCTAAGTCCCTGAGTGGTTGGAAGAATTCTGGCGCTAGAATCAACGCAATGAAGCCCGCAAATAAGGTCACAGCGCCGTGATAGCTCCCAAAATGAAAGACACCAAGATAGGAAAAACCAAAATAGACCGCGACAATTGCGATAGAGACCGAGGCGAAGAATTCCAATACGGCTGAAGAGAGGAAAGCGATACGCAGGACTTCCATTGTCCGTAAGCGGAATTGCTCCGTACTTTCAGCAATAGCCTGTTCTTCTGCTTGGCGTCGATTAAAAAGACGAAGTGTGTCAAGCCCACGTATACGATCCAGAAAATCACCACTTAGGCGCGCTAGTGCAGCAAAGTTACGGCGGTTCGCATCAGCCGCACCCATACCGACCATTGCCATGAAAAGTGGGATCAGCGGTGCAGTGAGGAATAAAATCGTGGCAGCGGCCCAGTTGATCGGAAATAGTGTAATCAGAATCAGTAGCGGGATGACGGCAGCCAAGGTCATCTGTGGCAGATAACGGGCGTAGTAATCGTGCATTTTTTCAATTTGCTCATGCAGTAAGGTTGTCCAGCTCCCCACCGGCCGAGAAGCTATCCATACTGGTCCTAATGCCTCAAGACGGTTCAAGACGATTTGGCGGACAGACTGCCTTAATGCTTCGCCCGCTTTGACGCCAACTTTTTCGCGCAAGGTGTGGAGTACCGAGCGTAAGGTAAAACAACCGATTAGCAAGAGCAGCCAAGGATAAAGGGCAGGGAGGGGACGATGGTCGATAAGCGCTTGTTGCAGAAGTTCTGCTAAACAGTAGGCCTGCAGAAGAATAGCGAGTGCGCTGCTGGTGCCGAGAATGACCGAAAGCTTAAGCCAACGTTTAGCATGAATACGTTGTGCTTTGAGCCAGAGGGTGAGTTGTTTTTGTCTTGATTTATCCACGGAAGAGTCACTAACCTGTTGGAATTGAACATCGACTATCTGAAATTTTCGACAACTCTAGCACGTTGGACATTAAAAAGGCGACAGATAACCTGTCGCCGGGATTAACCTAGATCATACAATTAACAAATTAGTTATTTTCGCTAACTAATCCATCTAAATAACGCTCAGCATCGAGGGCGGCCATACAGCCCGTTCCTGCTGAGGTAATAGCTTGACGGTAGTTATGATCCATCACATCACCTGCGGCAAATACACCAGGAATGCTGGTTTGTGTCGCGTTACCGGCTAAACCTGATTGCACCACAATGTAGCCATCTTGAAGAGTCAGTTGCTCTGCAAAAATTGCCGTATTGGGTTTATGACCAATCGCGATAAAGACACCTGCCACGGCTAACTCATTAATACTCTCATCGTGAGTCGACTTGAGCTTGACGCCGGTTACGCCCATCTCATCACCAACGACTTCTTCTAAAGTACGGTCGGTATGCAGGATAATGTTGCCGCTGCTCACTTTATCCATGAGTCGGTCAATCAGAATCTTCTCTGCGCGGAAATTATCGCGGCGGTGAATGAGGTGAACTTCTGCAGCGATATTGGATAAATAGAGCGCTTCCTCAACTGCAGTGTTTCCTCCGCCCACAACGGCCACTTTCTGTTTACGGTAAAAGAAACCATCGCAGGTCGCACAGGCTGAAACGCCACGTCCCTTAAAGGCTTCTTCGGAAGGCAGGCCAATATAACGCGCTGAAGCACCCGTCGCGATAATCAATGCATCAGCAGTATACTCTTCGCTGTCGCCAAATAGACGGAAAGGGCGTTGTTGTAAATCAACACGATTAATGTGGTCGAGAATAATTTCAGTATTAAACTTCACTGCGTGTTCATGCATACGTTCCATAAGGAGAGGGCCCGTCAGATCGTTAGCATCCCCTGGCCAGTTCTCAACCTCTGTCGTCGTGGTCAATTGGCCGCCTTTTTCAACCCCAGTGATCAATACAGGGTTAAGGTTGGCTCGTGCAGCATAAACCGCAGCGGTATAACCCGCAGGACCGGATCCTAGGATTAAGAGTTTGCTGTGTTTGGCCATTTTTATTCCTCAGAGTTAAATCGTAGTTTTGTTGATTGTAAGGAAACTTCACCATGAAAAAAAGGTTCTGCTGATTTTGTTCTCTATTACTGTGATAGGTAAAGGTGTGGTGAGTAATTAAAATCGGTATGCTTGCGTTTACCTTAGGGATAAACCATCTTTTTTCCTAAATTAATCCATCCCAATGGATAAAAATAAAAAAAATACCGAATGTTGTACTGAAAAAAGATGTTTTACTTTGACAATCCGCTATTGTTTTGCGAAAACAAGGGAAGCCGTTAATCGCTTCAGCATAACGGTATTAAGCTACAACACAACATAAGCGGGCCAAACAATCCCCGGGCACAGGGGCGGGCTTTGCAATTCAGGCTCGGAATAAAAGAGATAATCAAAAATGGTAGATAACAAAAAGCGTCCTAGTAAGGACCTCGATCGTATTGATCGCAATATATTGAATGAATTACAGAAGGATGGGCGAATCTCTAACGTAGAACTGTCAAAGCGAGTCGGCTTATCGCCAACACCTTGCTTAGAACGTGTACGTCGCTTAGAGCGTCAAGGTTTTATTTTGGGTTACACAGCATTACTGAACCCTCACTACTTGGACGCTTCTTTACTCGTTTTCGTTGAGATAACTCTGAATCGTGGTGCTCCTGATGTCTTCGAACAATTCAATGCTGCGGTTCAAAAATTAGAAGAAACCCAAGAGTGTCATTTAGTCTCTGGCGATTTTGATTATCTCCTTAAAACCCGCGTCCCTGATATGTCTGCCTACCGTAAACTGCTTGGTGAAACCCTGCTACGCTTACCCGGTGTGAACGACACAAGAACTTATGTTGTGATGGAAGAAGTTAAGCAAAGTAATCGTTTAGTGATCAAAACTCGCTAAACCAGACAGGTGCAAAGGCTGAATTTTTTCGGTACACTCCTGTAAATGCATACAGGGACAACGTATTAAGCGTTGTTCCTTCCTCCCTAGACAGGCACCTGGAGAGTACTCTTGAGCCAGGAATACATTGAAGATAAAGATATTGCATTAACCCCGATGAGTAGCGGACGCCGTCTACTAGAAGCACTACTAATTTTAGTAGCGCTATTCGCCGTCTATTTGATGGTCTCATTAGTCAGTTTCAACCCTTCTGATCCCAGCTGGTCACAAACTGCTTGGCACGAACCTATCCATAATTTAGGGGGTGGAATCGGTGCTTGGTTAGCGGATACCTTGCTCTTCATTTTCGGAATGATGGCTTATGCAATCCCAGTGGTTATCCTTGGCTTGTGCTGGATTGCTCACCGCTATCGTTTCAAAGAGCAACATTATGTCGACTTTTTTGCGATTGGACTGCGCTTGATTGGCGTGTTAAGTCTGGTCGTAACGACTTGTGGTTTAGCCTCGTTGAATGCCGATGATATTTGGTATTTCGCATCGGGGGGAGTGATCGGCAGTTTGGTCAGTAGTGCGATGTCGCAATATTTCGCTCCTGCGCTAGGTACACTGATTTTACTCTTCATCTGGGCGGCTGGTATTACCCTTTATACAGGGTGGTCTTGGCTTACCATCGCCGAAAAAATCGGTAAATCTGTGATGGGGATACTCACCTTTGCGAGTCATCGTCGGGGAGAGGAGATTTGGGAAGATGTGGAAGAGCTTGAACCTCTTGCTCCAGAGCAGGTGGCTAATAGCCAGGTTCCAACCCCAAAAGCGAGCAAAGGTGTGTTCCGACGCTTAGCTAACAAGCAGTCATTCTCTTCGGCGGCGGTAGACCAACAGGATCCATTATTGGCTCCTCGTCCCGCAGTGCAGAAGCCTGTTACGCATGACGATTATGATCCGCTATTAGATTACGATCCCTTATTAGACTATCAACCTAATGCTGAATTTTCTGCGTCGAAGCCTGAGCAATCAGTCGCTCCGTCATCGGTTGCCTTTACCCCTCCAGCCAGTGAGCAGGCAGCAAGTATAGAAAAGACTGTGGTTCAACCCTCTGCAGAGATAACACAGTCCCCTGCACCAGTGGTAGCGGATAGCCCTCGCGTCGAAAGCGTCGTTCCACCGGCGCAGATGTCAGAGCACAGTGTTCAGGTAACTGAGCCAAAGTCTCAGCCTATTTATCACTTTGAGATCCCAGCAGAGACCCGTGAATATCAACCGGTTTCACAGCAAACAACACAGAGTGATGCGGTCACCTCCATGGTGACACCTCAAGTGACTGCTCCTGCGGTAGATTTATCACAAATCCCCACAACGGCAGCGAGCATTGCAACCACTACTGCAACCTCCACTGCATCAGGTCCTAAACCACAGTCACCTTTTGCTGCAGCGGCTAGCATGGGTAAATTAACGACTCCTGATTTATCAGGTCAGAAACTTAAAGAACCGAGTTATAACTCTCAGGTTAAGCAGGGGATAGGCCCAGAATTACCTCGCCCTAATCCTGTACGTATCCCTACACGCCGAGAATTGGCTTCTTATGGCATTAAACTGCCCTCGCAACGGCAGGCTGAAGAGGAACTTCGTCAACGCGAAACCTCGACCCTTCAGGAAGAGAGTATTGATGATGAGCAAGCCCAGCATAACGCTGAACTTGCCGCACAATTCTCAGCACAGCAAAAGCAACGCTATGCAGAGTTTGACGCTACCGACATCACCGAACCAGATCCTGAAGAGCAGGCAGAGCAAGAAGAGCTGGCTCGTCAATTCCATGCGGCCCAGCAACAGCGTTATGAACAACCTAACACCATTGATAACGTGCAAAAAGCGCCGCTTGTCGACCTGGCCGATTTCAGTTTTTCGCCGATGGAAGAGTTAGTCTCCGAAGCACCGAGTGAGCCGCTCTTTACTATTACGCCTACCGAGCCGACAGCGCCTGCTCAGCCTGAGCCGCTAACGCCGGTTAACAGTGAAGCGGTTCAGCCAGCGCCAACCCCGGTTGCTGAAGATGAAGTCGAAAGCCATAGTGCAGCCAAAGACAGCTTATTCCATCCATTCTTGGTGCGACATGAGCAGCCTTTAGCCAAACCGACCACACCTCTGCCGACGTTAGACTTATTGACGGCTCCTCCGGCGGAAGAAGAGCCAGTCGATATGTTCGCATTGGAGCAAACAGGGCAGTTGGTAGAAGCACGGCTTGCGGATTTCCGTATTAAAGCCGATGTCGTTGGTATTTCACCGGGGCCGGTGATTACGCGGTTCGAGCTAGACCTTGCACCAGGAGTGAAAGCCGCACGTATTTCTAACCTTTCCCGTGACCTCGCTCGTTCGCTTTCCGCTATCGCCGTGCGGGTGGTCGAAGTTATCCCAGGGAAACCTTATGTTGGCCTTGAACTGCCAAACCAGCATCGTCAAACCGTTTATCTTCGCGAAGTGCTAGATTGCCCAGCATTCCGAGACAATCCATCGCCATTAAGTGTGGTACTCGGCAAAGATATCTCCGGTGATCCGGTGGTGGCTGACCTTGGCAAAATGCCGCACTTACTGGTTGCCGGTACTACCGGCTCGGGTAAATCTGTCGGTGTTAACGCAATGATTCTTAGTATCTTGTATAAAGCTACGCCAGACGAAGTACGCTTTATCATGATCGACCCGAAAATGTTGGAGTTATCGGTCTATGAAGGGATCCCGCATCTGTTAACCGAAGTGGTTACCGATATGAAGGATGCTGCCAATGCGCTTCGTTGGAGCGTGATGGAGATGGAGCGTCGCTATAAATTAATGTCGGCGCTGGGTGTTCGTAATCTAGCGGGCTACAACGAGAAAATTGAACAAGCGGAAGCTATGGGACGTCCAATTCCTGACCCATTCTGGAAGCCAGGTGATAGCATGGATACTCAGCCGCCAGTTTTGGAAAAGCTTCCTTATATCGTTGTGATGGTCGACGAATTTGCCGACCTAATGATGGCAGTGGGTAAAAAAGTTGAAGAGTTAATCGCTCGTCTCGCCCAAAAAGCTCGTGCAGCTGGCATCCACTTGGTACTTGCGACACAGCGGCCATCGGTGGATGTTATTACCGGTTTGATCAAGGCTAACATCCCGACACGTATCGCCTTTACGGTGTCGAGCAAGATTGATTCCCGGACCATCCTTGACCAGGGTGGTGCTGAATCCTTACTTGGAATGGGGGATATGCTTTATATGCCGCCAAACTCATCAATGCCAGTGCGGGTACATGGAGCCTTCGTCCGTGACCAAGAAGTGCATGCTGTGGTTCAAGATTGGAAAGCTCGGGGTCGACCGCAATATATCGATAGTATTACTGCGGGTGATGAGAGTGAAAATGGCGCTGGGGGACTCGACGGTAATGGCGAGGATCTCGATCCGCTGTTTGACCAAGCAGTAGCCTTTGTGGTGGAAAAACGTCGTGCCTCTATCTCAGGCGTTCAGCGTCAATTCCGTATTGGTTATAACCGGGCGGCGCGGATTATCGAG
>Ga0157363_1007705_pt1 | contig 10211 bp, 11 predicted proteins | sample AttsexASBM1_FD_111477 | JGI IMG/M metagenome (GOLD analysis project Ga0157363, IMG submission 111477) | Fungus gardens microbial communities from leaf cutter ant in Ribeirão Preto, State of São Paulo, Brazil - Atta sexdens ASBM1 | ecosystem: Host-associated > Fungi > Mycelium > Unclassified ...
GATGCAGGGGATTTCGCAGGTCAGTGTGGCGGTGAGCCAGATGGACGGCGTGACGCAGAACAACGCGGCGCTGGTCGAGGAGTCATCGTCGGCATCCCGCTCCCTCTCTGAGCAGGCGCACGCCCTGCGCGGCATGGTGGAGGCATTCCGTGTCTGAAAAGGATGACATCGAGTACATGACTCTCGTCCTGAGACTAAAAGCAGATGTTGATGTACTTTTTACGCAACTGAAAAGCGGTGACTACAGCAGCCCGGATACCTTTGCCAACAATCTCCATCATCTGCTGCGAATGGTTAAGGACATTGAGCCCTTTCTGGCACAGTCCGGTCTTATTGATCGCCTGGCGCGTACTGATTTGCTGCTCACGGCAGATCTGCTGGGTATCGTCAGTTCAGTCGCCATACTGGGAAACTTTATTCACTGTCTTTCCCGTCAGGCCGCAAAAGAAACAACGGAGAAGCCGAAACCTGACGCGGGCTGAAATATGCCTGTCATGAAGTGCGAGTTAACTCTGATGTGATGTGGTTGTTGTCAGAAAGATACTTATCGCCTTCGGGCTGGCCCGTCGCGTTTATGCCGACGGGCTTTTTTTACAGGCATAATGTCTGCCAGGCAGCCCCCGCACCTGACTTCCCCTGCTCTTCCCTGCCTCCGGCCTGCCCGATCCTGTAGCGTGTTTCTTCACGGTCAGAAGACGCCCTGGACCGGACTGAATAAACAGACATTACCGGCTCACAGGGCCGACTATTGCCCTTATGATTTGCGTTAGTCGCCATTTCCAGACCGGCAGCATTCGCTGACAGTCGGGTACACCGAAGCCTGCCGTGGCTGACGATGACACGGCATTGTCTCTGCTTGCGCCAGGTGCCTGCCCCCGCTGTACAGCACCAGCATGTGAATCCCTCTCTGTGGGTGCATTACGCTTCCAGATTTGACTACATCAAGACTCCGTGCGGCATCGTCATCAATAGCGGTATGAGCACCTTGACTCCCGTGCTGGCCGGGCATTTTTCAAACATAAAGCGCGCGCATTGCTGCTCATCTTCCTTACATTGTGACTTCCCGCTCCTGTCTGCACCCCACATGAACCCCAGTGAAATTCCCCCTGAAGCGCAACGAAACACGTCATCGTCATAACGGTTGCGCCACGCTTATCGGCACCCCGGATACCGACAAGGCAGGATTAAACAAACGACGGCTTTAAGCGTCTGAGCGGACGCCGCTTAGTGCATCAGGACGACTGATGTATCAGATGGCAGGTCAGATGTTTCGTGTGCGCTGTTTTGCTTTTTTGCCGCGCCAGTACTCTTCAAGGTAAGGCAGCAATTCAAGCATCACTATTCCTGTAAGCACAGCCACGATATAGTGGCCTGGCAACGGGTCTGTTCTGAGTTTAAGTTCAAATCGTGCAGATTCTTCACCGAAACCAAACAGTGCCAAAAACTGCGGCCAGTGACGGGAAACCACCAGCAGAAGCGCCACTAAAGGTAGCATTTCCAAAAAACTGTGCACATGCTGCTCAACCGGTGAGACCCGCCTTGCGGTCACAGCATAAGTCACATCCCACAGCGCTGTTGCCTCATGGCAGAAAAACAGCACTATCATAAACGCAATGACTAACGCGTTTACCTCTAAAAAGAGGGCCGCGAGTAAGGGCAGGCCCATCTCCAGAAACATCAGAATATGAATATAGGTTTCTTTCAGACCGGTGGTGGTTTCGATATCAGTGGCTCTGTGACAAAGCCAGTCCGCAAACCCAGCAATAAGCCAGACAGGCAAAACAAAGTAGAGCAGCAGCAACATCTGAGGATCGGAAGAAGGAAGCATTTTACTTTACCTGTAAAGCTTAAATGAAAAAGCATAGACGCAGAGCGAGGGTGAGCAAGGCAACCGGGACAGGGTGAGCAGACTGCGCGCCCCAAACAACTACATAAGCAGGTCAGAAACGTCCGCTTCTGCCACCGCGCAAACATTCATGCGTCAGACAAGCGACACCTTCCTCGCGAACCTTGTATTAGATACAGTGCCAGAGCAGCAGACGTTACCCTGGCAGAGGGAAACGACCGCCTTTACAGGCAAACATGGCGGGGTTACAAACCGGTTACTGCACCGTCTTCCCTGAATTATTTACCCTCAGTTGCAACGCCGTTCCCTCGACAAACGCTCAAGATGTCACCGCGCGTTATAAAAGCGGAGAGATGAAGTGTAAGCCGTACTTCTACAGGTCCTTGCACATATACACGCTTAAAGGATCGCTGATATAGGGAGGGAAAGCTTCACAAAGCCTGTAGCCGCATCGACGATACAGCGCTATAGCGGGCTGTTGATGAATGCCGGTTTCAAGGCGTAGCTGATAACAGCTGTTCTCTGACGCGAATTTTTCAAGTGAGGCCAGAATTTGCTCGCCGAGTTGGCGCCCCCGATATTCCGGACGAATGTAAACCCGTTTAATTTCGCCTACGTTGCCGTCCTGAAGAAGTAAAGTGCCACAACCAGCGGGCAGCCCATTAGCATCACGCGCAATGACGCAGCGCAGTTTCTTATTACTGACGGTGGAAAGGTCCAGGCAATGATGACTTTCTGCAGGATAAAGCGCGCGTTGAAACGCATCAAGTTCACCTACCAGGCAGGCTAACGCAGCGTCATCTTTATTTATTTCTGACAGGTAGAACATGATAGTCCTTTTCATTTTCGTCTGATGAAATCATCACTATATTTCAGACCTGTTTATATTGTTTGTCTGACTCAGCACATGAACAGGCCTTATTTAATGACGCAGGCCATCACCTGTCGTGCTCCATGCCGGGTTCTGGCGCATTATTTCAACAACCGGTCTCACGTTTAAAAAACGCGCTTCCCCCTTTACTGGCGTACAACAAGAAAGTCACCCTACCTCCCTTCAATCAACGATAAACAGCGTTGCGCCCTGCGTTGTCGTCGAGCGATGCGCTTCGGCATTGTCCGCCACCTGATAGCTCACGCCAGGCGTCAGGACAAACACTCGTCCATCGTCCAGTTCCGTGGTCATTTCGCCTTTCATGCACAGAAGAATGTGACCTTTTAAACACCAGTGATCGGCGACATAACCCGGAGAGTACTCAACCATTCTGACCCGGATAGCGCCAAACTTTGCCACACGCCAGAGCGCGAAGCCGCATTCACCTTCATGGCGTTCTTCCTCGATCTGTGACCAGTCGGTTATGCCAAAAGGGATATTTTCCATCTTCATTTTTTTATGCCTCATTCGCGAGGGTGAGTGACGTCACCTGGCGTGTTAAAAGCGGAGCAGGCAGATAACGGCCGGCTCAGTAAACGCGACGCTTCTGCTTCAGGCCATTAAACCATTTCCTACCCTCTGCGCTCGGGTATGTGAGCCGTGAATACGAGTGGAATCGATGACAAACCTGGCGATAGTTAAACGGATCAGCGGATGGCTTTATCACTTTCCGGCTTTCTGTTTAGCTTTCTTAAACGCGTTATCTTTTCCCTGAACACCCGTACGTATTGACACTGCGTCCACTTCACGGTTTAGCGCAGCAAATTGTGTTTAACCCAACGCCTCAGGGTTGATCACGTGGCTTGTGTCACCCTGGAAAAAACGCACCACATTGTCAAACGCGGTGCTGAAATAAAGCGTGTAACTGTCCTTTTCGACATAGCCGATGTGGGGCGTGCAAAGTACGTTGGGCATCGATAACACTGGATGCGCCGGATCGTAAAGGGGCTCTGCCTCAAAGACATCCAGCGCGGCAAATCCCGGACGGCCCTGCCGGAGCGCGCTCAGCAGGGCGCCCTCTGCCACCAGCTCTGCCCGGCTGGTGTTCACAAACAACGCATCGGGCTTCATCTGCACCAGGTCGCTCAGCGTGATGTTGCCCTCGGTGGCGGCCACCAGGCGCTGATGAACAGTGATCACATCGCTGGTTGCAAAAAACGCCTCACGGCTGGCTGGCACGATTAAGCCTTCTTGCTGCGCTTCCTGTCGGGCGCGATCGCTGCCCCAAATCTGCACCTGCATGCCAAACGCGCGGGCGTAAGCCGCAATACGCTTGCCGATTTTGCCGTAGCCCAGAATCCCTAACGTCTGTTTGTGTACACCCTGCCCCAGTTCTGCCTGCCAGTGTCCGGCACGCATGGCGTTAACGGCCTGTACGAACTTCCTGCGGGCCGCCATGATTAACAGCCATGTCAGCTCTGCCGGTGCAACGGGCGACCCCACGCCTTCCACCACCGCCACGCCAGCCCGGGAACAGGCTGCAAGATCGATATTGCGGGCGATCTTGCCGGTCTGGCTGATCAGCTTCAGTTGGGGCGTGCGCTGTAAGAACGCCTCGTCAATGGTGGTGCGCTCGCGAATCAGGATCAGGGCCTGAGCACTTGCCAGCGCTTCAGCGGCGGCGGGATCGCAATGGATATCCCCAACGGCGGTACAGTGAAAGGCCGGATGGCGTTTCAGGCAGTCCAGTCCTGCCGTAGCCAGTTGATAATCGTCGGGAATACATACCGGTATCGTCATCGTTACGCGCGCCTCAAGAGTCGGATTCGCTTTTCACTGCCGCCTGTAAACAGGCTTACATCATTAAAACACCAACAGGGTTTCGTCAATCGGCTTCGCCGCATTCTGTCCACGCTTTTGAGCAAGGCGGACCCTGCCAATGGGTTGCGAAAAAAAGAGTGAATAGAAATCGCAGGACGCACGTTTACTCAGCAGAAACCTGAACGAGAGAACCCATGTCATGATTCATGCTCAACCCGTAAAGCCCCGACAGCACGATGACCGGCTGACTCTGGCGCTGCACTGGATCACCGCCGCCAGCGCCCACATCTGGCAATGGCTGGAGCGCGGCACGCCGCTCAGGAAAGGCTTACAGTCAGTGCACATTTCCTGCGGTATTTTGCTGGCGCTGGTGATGGTGGTTCGTCCGGTCTGGCGGGTGATCAGTCAACGCTCGCCGCGTTATGCCCTGCCTGCGGCGTCGATATCCCGTCCGGCATCCATTCTGTCTCACTGCGTGCACGGCGCGCGCTGTCTGTTGTTGTTCACGCAGGTTGTATTGGGTTTTCTGTTCCGCTGGGCACAGCAGGAGCCGTTTCACTTTTTCGGCCTCTTTGAGCTGAGCGGGCGAGTCCATGTCGATGCCCTGTTTAAACATTCATTGAGGGAATGGCATAACACCATCGCCTGGACGCTGATCGTTCTGGCCGCGTTTCATGCCCTGCCGACCTGCTTCATCACTTTGTTTTCCGCGATAACGTGCTGCGTCGCATGCTGCCCGTTCGCCCCTTCCGTTAACTGGAGCTCTGCTATGAAAAACATTGCATCGATACTGCATAATACAGGCCGTAAACTATGGATTCCGGCGCTGCTGCTGGTTATCCACACCGCACCCGCGCTGGCCGCAGGGGATGACAGCACCAACAGTACGATCCCGGACTGTCCGCATGGGCAGGTTTATGACAGCAAGCGTAAACAGTGCGTCCCCGATAAATCGGCGCGTCTGACTGACGAAGACAAAACCCGTTATGCCTATCATCTGGCGAAAAAAGGCGAGTACCAGGCCGCGCTGACGCTGCTGGATAAGCTGAAACAGCCTGACACCGCCGAAGCCTGGAATTACCGCGGCTATGCCACCCGAAAACTCGGGCGAACCGATGAAGGTATCGGGTATTATCAGCGTTCGCTGGCGCTCAATCCACGCTATGCCAAAGTACGTGAATATCTCGGCGAAGCGTGGCTGATTAAAGGTCGTCCCGACCTGGCGAAAGCGCAGTTAAATACTCTCGCCCGCCTGTGCGGAACGGGCTGCGAGGAGTATCGTGATTTGCAGGCCGCCATTGCTGGCCATCCGGAATCCTGATACGCAATGCGAGGACAGTGATATTACGACCAGCGAAGTTCGTCAGCAGCTTGCTGCCCATCTGACGCGCCTGTGGCGCTACGGCCTGGTGCTGTCCCGAAACCACGACGTTGCCGAAGAGCTGGTACAGTCGACCTGCGTTCGCGCGCTCGAAAAGAGCGCGCAGTATACGCCCGGCACGCGCATCGATCGCTGGCTGTTCACGATCCTTCACTCCATCTGGATTTCTGATCTGCGCGCCCGCCGCGTGCGGCTGGGACAGGGCTTTGTTGACAGTGACGAACTGCTGGCCCCGGACGCGCAGGAACGTGATGAAAAACGCCTGCATTTTCAGAAAATCATGCAGCGCGTCAGTGCGCTACCGGAAGCCCAGCGTAATACCGTGTTTCTGGTCTATGTAGAAGGCTTTACCTACCAGGAAGCCGCAGAGACGCTGGCCGTGCCTGTCGGCACCATCATGAGCAGGCTGGCCACCGCGCGTTCGGCGCTGGCCAGGTCGTTTGATGATAGGGATGCCGCAAAGGAGAAACGCTCATGAACACGTCGCAATTTACGCCTCCGTACAGCGACGAAGCCCTGGTCGCCTGGCTGGATGGCGAGATGGATCCGGCTGACGCGCGCAGGCTCGAAGCGCTGCTGGAGACGGATTCTGATCTGGCTGAGCGCATTGATGAACTGATGAAAAGCCAGCTCGACTTTGAGGCGGCCTTTGCGCCGTTACTGGACAAAGCCCCGGAAGCCAACATGCGGCGCCAGCTGGATGCGCTCTCAGCTCCCCCCGCGCCTGAACCCAAAATGACGTCCACTACGGGCGTCAGTCGTCGTTCACTGATCGCCGCCTCGCTGAGTTTTCTGCTGATCGGCTCGGGGCTGGGTTATCTGGCGCGCCCCGGCAAAACCGCGCTGAGTGAGAGTGAGAAGATTCGCGATCTTGAAGCGCAGTACATGTCGCTCTACAGCGCAGAAACCCTGCTGGATGCCGATAACTCCCCTGCCGCCTTGCAGCATGGCCTGGCCCGCACGGCACAGGATATCGGTCTGCATCTGCATACGCAGCAGCTCACGCTGCCCGACGCAGAGTTAAAAATGGTGCGCATGCTACGCTATGACAGTACGTCAATTGCGCAGATTGCCTGGATCCATGCGGAATATGGCCCGATGGCGCTGTGCATTTCCCCCGATGCGCATCCGACTTCAACCGGGCTTGAGCGCGAACAGCGCCATGATATGCGCCTGGTGTGGTGGCATCACCGCGGCTACCAGTTTGTTCTGATTGGCCGCAATCCGGCCGGGGAATTATCCGCCAGCGCCAGTGCCCTGAAAACCGCGCTTAACGCCTGACCACCACGCGGCAGTTAGCCAGGCGCGTTCAGGGGACATGGCTGGCCTCTGCCTGAATATCGATAGTAATGGTTACCCTGTCATCCACCAGCGAGGTAAAGCGATCCATATGGTAGGCCGAGCGCGAGATCGTGGTCATCGCATGCAGCGAGATCCTGTCGCCAGTCTCTGCGGTGCGATCATGCTCTTCCATCGTCGCGTCAAGGATCACCGGTCGCTGGACGTCCTTCACCGCTAACGCACCAAAAAGCCGGTATTTACCGTTGCCGCGCGCCACGATGCGGGTGCTGGTGAAGACGATGTTGGGATAGCGCGGCGCATCAAAAAACATGCTGCTTTTAAGCTGATAGGTCAGCAGATTGTTTGAGGCGATTAGCGTGGAAACCGGAATGGTGACCCGGACATGATTATCCAGCTCATTCGCCGGGTTCAGCGTCACCTCGCCGGTCACACCCGTCAGTTTCGCATGCGACATCCCGCCAAAGGCACGCCATGACAGCCCTATTGCCGTGTCAGGCGTGGAAATCGTGTAGTAAAGCGGGGCCGCATGGGCGAACGGACTCAGCAGCACTCCAGCAACCAAAAAAGAAACAGCGCGCGTCATAGCAGGCTTCTCCAGTAAACAGATAACTGATTCAAGAAGGCATGACTCCGGAAGGTATTAGAAACACTTAAGGATATAGCAGGTGGACGATTTTAAAAGCTTTCTGAGGTTTGACCAGACCTCCCTGGGCGGGCGAACAGCTCAACTGCCTTTGCAAGGCTTTTATCATTTGAGTCTCCCCTGTATTGCCCGCCGGGCTGAAGAGAGTCCAGGCTGTTTGTCAAAAAGCCAGAAACGCAGATGAGTCACGAAAAGGGATGCTTAACCGTGGACTGATTGCCAGCGGGGAAAGCCAGCGCGATGTGCTGACAGACACAGGGCATCGTTGGTTAGAACAACAGGGAACAGAAATTCCGGAACAATGGGAAGGGAATCATCGTATGTGCCTCGACTTGACCGAGCGTCAGTATCACCTTTCAGGTCCACTCGGTTCCGCTCTTCTGGAGGCTTTTATCTCATGGAAAAGGCTGAGCCGTCTGGGTAAATCCAGAGCGCTGAAGATAACCCTCTCAGGCCCGAAAGCCTTCGGGCACCCTTTTGGTCCTCGTCAGCTACACGGTAACCCCACATCCTTTTTTAATTTAGTCATGTGAACCAGCCGCTTTATATTCCTGTGATCGTTACTGCCGTGTGAAGCTGACACCGGCCCCGGTGACGATTACTGTTAACGTGCCCTAAGCCTACTGCCTGCGCCTGCCGATTATTAATTTCACCCACTTAATATCACTGCAGTACAACGTCATGTCATCAAATAATTTTTTGATTCAGTGACAGAAATGAAGCAGGTTTAACGTGGCAAATCATTCATAGCGGGCCTGGGCCCGCCATAAAGGAAATTACCGGGTTAACAGAGGAGGTACAGACGGGACTTCCGGCGCCGTATCAATATCATGTTGGGTCATCCGGAAAGCGTCAGGATAATGTTCCCGCTCCGTTCTTCTGGCCGGCTCTGTGCTGCGCCATGTGTACAGGCAATGCTGACACTGCTGTACCGTCCATACACCCTCAACAGGCGATGTTGCCATCATTTCAATGTGCTCATCAGCACAACGTGGACAAATCATACTCTCTCCTTAACCGCGATTTGATAACAGGGCCGTTAACTTCTCAACCCAGAGTGATGTTTCTGGCAGGTCTTTTACCGGCTGACTGTAGTGGCCGCGTATATCGGGTGCGACCGGTGTCGTCGCATCGATCACAAGCTTATCTGTTATCCCTGCGGGACTAGAGCCCGGGTCCAGTTCCAGTACGGACATGTTTGGCAACTGAACGAGATCGCCTTGTGGATTGACCTTGGAAGACAGGGCCCACATCACCTGAGGCAGGTTAAAGGGATCGACATCTTCATCGACCATGATCACCATCTTGACGTAGCCCAAACCATGCGGCGTCGTCATCGCCCGTAGCCCTACCGCACGGGCAAACCCACCATAACGTTTCTTAGTAGAAATAATGGCCAGTAAACCGTGCGTGTACATGGCGTTTACAGCCTGCACCTCGGGGAAATCCGCTTTCAGCTGTTGATACAGAGGGACGCAGGTTGCCGGGCCTATCAGATAGTCAATTTCGGTCCAGGGCATGCCCAGATACAAGGATTCGAATATGGGCTTAGTGCGGTAGGAGACTTTATCAATCCGCACAACCGTCATCTTGCGACCACCGGAATAGTGACCGGTAAATTCGCCAAACGGTCCTTCAATCTCACGTTTGCGGCCCTCAATCACGCCTTCAAGAATGACTTCCGATCCCCATGGCACATCAAAGCCTGTCAAAGGGGCTGTCGCGATGGGGTACGGGCTTTCGCGTAGTGCACCTGCCATTTCATATTCTGACTGATCGTATTTCAGCGGCGTGGCTCCCATCAGCGTGATAACGGGGTCATTGCCCAGCGAGATAGCCACGGGCAAATCTTCGCCACGTTCTTCTGCCTTGTGAAGATGAAGTGCAATATCGTGCATCGGCACGGGCTGCAGCCCGAGTTTGCGTTTACCTTTCACCTCCATCCGGTAAATACCAACGTTTTGCTTCCCGAAATGTTCCGGGTCAAGTGGGTCACGTGAAACTACGCAGGCCTTATCAAGATAGAAACCGCCATCGCCATCGTTTAAGCGAAACAGTGGAAGGATGTCGAAGAGGTTGATCTCTTCACCCTCAACGGTATTTTCTGACCAGGGCGCATTGGCGCGCCTTTCAGGAGCCACAGGAAACGTTTCCCAGCGGCGAATGAATTCGTCTATCTGCTGTTTCACTGGTGTATTCAGTGGGAGGCCCAGCGAAATGGCATGGTTTTGCCAGGAACCGATGGTGTTCATCACGACATGAGCATGATGGTAACCCTTAATTTTTTTAAACGAGAGGGCCGGTGCGCCTTCACCCATTCGCCCTGTCGCATTTGCCGCGGCGGCGA
>Ga0157363_1007706_pt1 | contig 10210 bp, 5 predicted proteins | sample AttsexASBM1_FD_111477 | JGI IMG/M metagenome (GOLD analysis project Ga0157363, IMG submission 111477) | Fungus gardens microbial communities from leaf cutter ant in Ribeirão Preto, State of São Paulo, Brazil - Atta sexdens ASBM1 | ecosystem: Host-associated > Fungi > Mycelium > Unclassified ...
AATTTTTATCGTGATTTATTTTGACGCCGGAAATGAGTCAATAAAAAGGTATCTTAAGTTCGATGTCTACGATGCAGAACAGAGAAAGAATTAATCACATAAATAATTTATCACATTTGAACAATTTGATGACATGACTATTGTGATTGGTCAATTTTTTCTTCATCAGTGGTCTCGGACCAATTTTTAGCATCGTAGACACAAAGCTATAGACAGAGATGGCGGAGATTTAGAGAGAGACACTGTCTAACTGAGTACATCATGACAGAGTGGTAAATTGCATCATGCGAATGATAGTATCCAATCAGAATAGGGATCACATGATCAGTTTTCTCCAATCTCTTCCACTTCCATGCCATGGAGCTTTCATGATCACGCCCAATCAGAGGAGACGAATCACGTAATGCAGTTTGCCACTCTCTCCTTTCGAGATTCTCTAGTGGAAACCATTCTGTTTATTCTCCTCTCGTTTTTCTCATTGGGCGGAATGGTTTTGGAAAGTGTGACCTCTTCAAACGAGAATTTAAGTATTATCAGCTCGGCGTTATTCTGTTCAGAATTTTTTGTTTACTGCATAAGCGGCATTTTAGTCATATTGAATATGTATTATCATTATAATATTTTTACATTACTATTATAAGACGATGGGGGTGGTGGATAAATTTTCAAATTTAGTTTATTTTAATGATATATATTTATAAAACCTAAAAATGCATATATAGATGACTGTCGTTTTGATATCATTACAAAATGCGTAATATGAGTACAAACTTACCTTTTTAAAAAAGATAAAAAACAATGCTAAGCATACGTACTTCTTGAATAAAACCTAAGTATTCAATCCAATTAAAATAGTAGTTTTAATTTTTCTTTAAGAATATTCTTATTGAAGATTTTCTTATTCTAACCCAAATAATGGCAAATTTAATTCTCTGTTAAAAATTATTATTCTTCGAAGAAAATTAATGTATCAATGAAAAATTAAAACCCAGATGCTACAATTTTAACTAATCAAGTTAAATTCCATCAAATTAAAAAATAAAACGTAAATGGAACTCTGTGTCTCTTGTTATTTATACAAACTTACTTTTTTAAAAAGAGCATTAAGCGTGCATGCTTTCGTAAAAAATCATTTGCGCCGGTTTCACCAACACCAATTATTTAATTGGCTGTGGACTGACTAATCGTGTTTGTTGTTTAGTAGACCACTTATGGTTGATAGTTAATCACCGATTCGGCTTAATCGAGTTGAAACCGGTCCTTTGTATATAATAATAGATATCCAACCCAATTAATAATAGTTTTAATTTTTCTTCAAGGATATTCTTATTGAGGGTCTTCTTATTCCAATCCAACTTTAATTCTGTGTCAAAAATTATTACTCTTCGAAAAAAATTAATGTATTAAATGAAAAATTAAAACCCAGATGCTACAATCTTAACCAAGCAAATTCTATCAAAAGTAAAATACAAATAAAAAGTAAAATACAAATGATACTGTCTCTTGTTATTTACTTGTTATTAACTTTAATGATATGTATCATTCGTATAAAAGATATGATATCAACAAAATTGGCGCCAAGTTAAATCCCATTTCTTTATACCATGCTAAATTAAATAAATAATAAATATTAATCTATGTATCATTTTCATAAAAAATTTGATATCAATAACTGTAGCGCTAAGTTAAATTCTATCATAAAATAAAAAATAAAACCCAAGTGATATTCTCTCTCTCTCTCTCTCTCTTTATTATTTACTTAATTCAAATGGTACTATCTTCAATTTTTATTCAATGAAACCTAGGTATATGATAAATAACAAGAAGGAACTATAAGTCAGATTTATGTATTTCAAATTCTTAGAATATACCTTATTATTATCTTCAGTATAAAGAAATTTAACGCAAATTTGACAAAAGAATTAATAAAATAGTTACAATAAAATTATACAATTTATTGTACGCAAAGAGATGATAGTATTTATTCTATTTATCTTCACAATACAATGCTTTTCGTTCTGGTATAATAATATTGTCAGTTTTATATTTTTTCATTACAGTCGCAATAAGTCCATAATGATACAAATATTGAACATGAAATAAAAATGTACATTCTGTTATCGAATTAATAAAATAGATTATATAAATTAAAATAACAATGAATAAATGATCTTTATATTCAAAATTATTAGTATACACAATTTTAATTTTAATAGACACCTATATTATAGTAAAGTATGTGTTAATAAATAAAATTATTGTACATATACCTCAATTGCGATTGATAAACCAAGATATAATGGAAACAATGAGTCAATTTAATTCACAAGAAGCAAATGCGATCAGAGATAAAAAATTGAAACCAGTTCAGTTAAATTGCTTGTATTGTATTATCAAATGTGAGCGACATTCTGTTGCTTTATATTATCTTGTTAAGGAAGGGGATTAGAAGGAGAATAGAGATAGGAAAGGAACAAAGAAAAAAGGAATGGAAAAACTAGGAAAGGGAAGGAGGCTATAAAATTTGTAGATAGGTAAGAATTAGGTAATGTTCTGTGTTGTTTTATTTATTCAATCCCAATTTTTGTTTTTTAATGTGAACTATTTTGGAAATCAATCTTTTACTGTACGACGATTTCTTGTCTAAGATCTTTATATCTTTCCAATTAAAATTATGGTTATTGTTAATACGATGGTCAGTAATCGATGGAGTCTTTTTATTAATGTCCGAAAAATATTCATTTAGTTTGTTTTTAATTTTCTTTTGGTTCGTCTTATATAACTAACTTTACAGTTATTACAAGAAATTTTATATACAACATTTTGATTAGCTAAATGTTCTAGTCTATCTTTAGTCTATCTCTAGTTATAAAGCTTTTTAATGTATTTGGGATTGAATATGATAGTTTACAATTACATTTATATGCTATAGAAAACTTTCAGAGATAGATTTTATACATGGAATTGTGAAGAATTTCTTAACATGGATATTATGTTTTATAATATTGTTCTGTGTGTGTGTGTGTGTGTGTGTGTGTGTGTGTGTGTGTGTGTGTGCGTGTGCGTGTGCGTGTGCGTGTGCGTGTGTGTGTGTGCGTGTGCGTGTGTGTGTGTGTGTGATATTTTAATCTTTTTTCAATTGTTGAAAAAATGAAAGGAAAAGGATAGCTATTATTTAGAAAAATATTAATAGCATCAACTAGATTCCTTTCATGGAAACGAGAATGAGACAATTTAACTATTTCATCAATGAAACCGAAGATAACACCCTTTTCTGACACAAAGAAAATTGTGAGTGAAAATTAAGAAATCTGAACAGGTGATCTTCTTGTATCTGTCAAAAATAATCTTATGGTTATCAATGGTAATCCATATCCAAAAAAATTAATGTTCTCTCAGTGCCGATTTCCATAGTAAATTGCAGACATGTAATGAATTAATTCTAGTATTATATTTGTACTATCTAATGGAGTCGCCAAAATGATTATTATTTATTATTATTGAGCCATTATAAGATTATTTTTATCTAAGTATATGTATATCTTATTGAAGCATCTTCTTATTCCAATTCAAATGATTTAAATTCCTCTTAAATTGTTATATCATAATTTATTCAAAAGCATTTTCTCTTCCAACTAAAGTAGTGATTATTTAATTCTTCTTCAAAATAATATACAAAACATTATCACAAAATTACATTATTTTGCTCAATTTAAGTGTTACCACAAAAAATTAAAGAATTAATCGTATAAAATGAAAAAATTTAAATAGAAAAATTTTTCATGTAAAAACATTTGACTCTGCTAGATCAAATAAAAAAAACTATAAAAACAATTTAAAATTAGAATGGTAATTAATAAATAAAAATAAATAATAAAAAATAATTATAATTTAAAAGTAATAATAAAAGTAATAATAAATTTAATCTGAACTTTACACTAAATAAGAATAAAGTTTACTATTTATTTCTCTTTCATAATGTATATTTACAAATCTAAATTTATTTTTCTTAGACTTAAACTTAATAATATTCATAACGTTCATAATTTACATGACTCCATAACTCAATCGCATATACACACGCTAGATACTTCAACTCTCATTGCTTCATATTTTTCTTATATATAGGGTATCTCTTAAGTAAGATCTGGGTCACATTGCGTAGAATGGGTCAAGATAAACAAAATGATATCCGTTGTAGTTTTGAATTAAAAAAAAAACATCTAAGGCACGTGCGATGAAGCCGCGCCGAATTCGTAGTATGACCCATCGCGCCTCACTTCATAGTGACGGCGCGCGCGCGCGCGTAAGGGGAACTAAGCGCTATCCTTCTCTTCGCCCTCCCTGCGCGCTGTCGCTATGGAGTAAAGCGCGATAAGCCGTGCTACGAATTCGCGCGGCGCGGCTTCACTGCACATTGGTTTAGATGTTTTCTTTTTTAATTTGAAAACTACAGCGGATATTTCAATAAATATAAGACTTTTTCGTTCCCTTTGACTCATTCTACGCCTCCAATGCACCCCGGATCTTACTTAAGAAACACCTTGTATATTTTTCTAAATATTCATATTTTTTAATATGAATATTATTCTAATTTTTCTTATTAATATGTTTTCTAAATATTACATTTTTAAAGTATTATCTCTTATTTTTCTAAATATTACATTCATAGCTTACTATTATTATATCGAGATTTAGCGTCAAATGTTTTTACATAAAAAATTTTTTATTTAAATTAAATTTTTTCATTTTATACGATGAACTTTTTAATTTTTTGTGATAATACTTAAATTGAGCAAGGTAACAATTTTGTAATTATGTTTTGTATATTATTTTGAAAAAGAATTACTCACTACTTTAGTTGAGAAAAATGTCTTTCAATGAATTGTGATATGATTTCATTTAAGAAAAATTTAAACCATTTGGATTGGAATAGGAAGAGTCTTCAATAAGATATACGTATACTTAGGTTTCATTGTATAAAAATTAAAGATAATATCACTTGGATTAAGTAAATAATAAAGGTGGTATCACTTGATTTTATTTTTTATTTTGATAATAGAATTTAACTTGGCGCCACAGTTGTTGACTTTTCAAATCAAATTTTTTATACAAATTTTTCATATAAATGATCAAATTTTTTATACAAATTTTTTATACCATTAGATTAATACTTATTATTTATTTAATTTGGCATGATATAAAGAAATAGGATTTAACTTGGCGTCAGGTCTTGATGTTAAATCCTTTATAGGAATGATACATATCATTACTGTTGATATTATTTATTTAATTTGATATCCAAATTACATGAAATTTAACTTGGCGCCAATTGTTGATGTCAAATCTTTTTTATGAATAATATATAAAATTTTGAGGAATTTAATTTGGTGCCAATTTTTTTGATATCATATTTTTTATACGAATAATACATATCATTAGAATTAAATAAATAACAAGAGACATTATTTGTGTTTTACTTTTTAATTTGTTAGAATTTAACTTAATTGGTTAAGATTGTAGCATCTGAGTTTTTAATTTTTCATTTGATACAAGTTTTAATTTTTCATTTGATACACTAATTTTTTTTGAAGATAATAATTTTTGACAGAGAATTAAAGTTACCATTATTTGGGTTGGAATAAAAAGATCTTCAATAAGAAGAAGAAAAATCCTCCTTGAAGAAAAATTAAAACTACTATTAATTAGGTTGGATACTTATATATGAAGGACTGATTTCACGAATTCGATTAAACCGAATCGGTGATTAACTGTCAACCATAGGTAGTCAATTTTACTAACAGCAAACACTATTAGTCAGTTTCACGGCCAATTAAGTAATTGCCATTGGTAAAACCGGCCCAAATGATTCTTTACGGAAAGCACGCATTCTTAGCGTTTTTTTTTATCTTTTTTTAAAAAGATAAGTTGTATAAATAACAAGAGATAGTACCATTTGTATTTTACTTTTTAATTTGATGGTATTGTGAAAACGCAGCACATAGCTATGAATAGTGAGTTGAAAATGGAACTTCATTGAACATTTTTGAAATGCTAATCCGTGAATCAATTTTGAAATAGCAATCCGTAGAATCAAATAAGATCAAAACGAATTAATAGTATTGGTAAACGTATCGGTACATAAACTTTCCGAAATTATTAGCAATAATGTATCGTTTCTTACACTATATATTAAAAAAAAAATGACTAAATATAGTACAATATTTTTATTGATTGCTTCAGCCAATAAAAAATGTTATGCCATATTTTACCATTGTTCCAGCGGCCAATCTTTTTTTTCAATGTAAAAGTGACACGTTTTTGGAAATTATATATAATTGCTTCTCTCGTGGTACTGTTACTTTAGAAAAATTTATTTGAAATAAAAAAATAAATTATAACGACGATGTAACGAGTATACATCGGCATAACGTCTTACAAAATAGTATTTATCGCGCATTAAAATGCAATTACTATTGTTAACGCTGGTTGGTAAAATATTTTACTTTATTTTACTTTATAAATTAGCAATAATAAATAAATAGGTCTACTAAATAAAATATATTGTTTATATAGAATAGATGTAAAGGAATGAAAAAAAAAACTTGTTAAACTTTGAAATTGGACCTTATTATACGTGCATATAATAAGGCTCAAATAAAAAATAAATTAAAAATAACAAGAAAGTAAATATTTTCTTGTCCAATCGCATTCCTTTATAAAGGAATGTAAAATGTGATTCGATAATTTTTTTTGTGCATATGGCTATACAAGTTTATATGGATGTATCCAGACTCTTACATAACGGATAATGCACAGTACATAAGAAAATCAATCAATCGAAATTCTTCTTTTCTTTTGGAATGAGAGAAAAGGAAAGATTCTGATTAATTAATTCGCTTATGCACTTTATGTGTTAAAAGTTTGTGCTGCGATCTTAAGGATCATAGCCGCATAAAGGTATGCATAAAGAAAATCATCCAATCGTATTTTGTCTTTATGACAGAAATGATTGGATATTTTTTTTTATACATATGGTTATGTGCAAGTTTGTGTGGAATGGCCCTAACACGTGTTTAACTATTATGTCAATGCAAATGAATATTTTATTTTTGAGTTTAGTTATTTTTATTGCATCGTTTACATTATTGGTCATTATTAATCCATTTCATCTGTTTCTTTTTTTTCGATTACGTTTATTCCGATCTAAAGAAATAAGTAAAAAGCTCATTTCGCTCGTATACCATGGGTGCGTTCGGGGAGACACTACTTGCGCTATGAACGCAAACGCTACTAACGCTATTCTTGGAGCGCGATAATGTTAGTAAGCTCCATCCTAGCGTAGCGTTGGTAATGTTTAACTAAGTAAATTAATCAGATAAAAGGAAGAATCCTTGAGTATTCGTTGTCGATTTCAGAAGAAGAAACATGTTTACATATAATAAGCATCTGCAGCGGAATACCTGTACCGCAATAATAACGTTTTTCTATACACGGGAATTAAAAATTGCCAATAATAAGATACTCTGACTTTCACATTTATAATAAAATCAAATACACAAATTGAACTTCGCAGAAACTTTGAAAAGTTAAAGATGATACACGAGCAAGAATTACTCCAGCCTAATGACAAGCATCAGCAGAGATTAAAATTGAGATTGCATCATTATGATAAAGTTTGAAATTCACATTATGTACGTACGAAATTCTTCTTTTACTGTACGAAATTCTAAGAGAGAAAAATTTGGTGCCACTCGAGAATCCCCTCAAACATTAATCTAACTTTGACGAATATCAGTTGAACGCTACGCTAGGGTCATTCACAGATCTGTAAACACTAACGCTAGCAATATCTCGGAAGGAATAGCCTTGATAGTGCGCAGTTGTAACACGCTACCATTAGTGACGTGTTTGTTAGTGCTATCTGCAGCTCCGCGAACAGTTTGTGGTGCTAAATAGCTCGAATAGCATCTCCCCGAACGCACCTCATAATAGGAAAAACGCATAAACGAAATCGCAACTCGCCAATCGGAATGTTGCGTTTTCGGTCGGGATAATCAAACAGTTTAGCTACAACACCTCAAAAATCAGTAAAATTAAGCTTATTTTGACGTGTTTTTGTCTGAAATGAATGAATGTCAAAGAAAGTGTTGCTCTGCCTCACGAATAGAAATATTAATTGTTAAAGTTGACAGATATTCGGGTTAGGAAATTTGTCACATTGATAACATAGAGGGTTAGGCAAATTCTATTCTATTGTACAAATTTTCTACTATAAAAACAAATTCTTTGCATTAAAAATACAAATTCTTTGCTTTAAAGACGTGCCGGAAATCTTTCTGATCGACTCGGATACAATCGTCGGAATGTCCGTATTGTCTGCAATAATAACTCATCTAGGAATATCTAGGAATAAACAGAATAATTCCGATCGTAATTCATTTCGAACATTTCCATAATAGGTGTCCAGAATAGATATCGTGGCATCAACGATTCTAAATTTCAGGGGATCGATTGTGTATCTTAAAATGAGATGAAAATTACAAAAGTGAGCAAATTCACTAGAGTATTCATAACTTAATTGATCAATATCTAGTCAATACCTTTGCTTATTTTTGTAATTTTCATCTCCTTTCAAAATTAACAATTGGTGTGATACTCGATAACACTGTGTTTATTCCATTATTAATTGATAGAGACACATTAAGATCCTTTAGTTATCACCTAACTAATAATCTGGGTTTTGATAAAATTGTAAGCGAAATATTATTTGTGTGTAATGACTCAAGTTGCCCTGATGTTAATGTAAATTGTAATATTTCTGCGTAGGCGTAAATTGTTTGATAATACTTTTAATGATTATTAATGTCCGTCCGAAAATCCCGAAATTGTGGATAAAAACTACTTTAATTTTTTTAAAGAATAATAAACCGATACAATTTGGTCCCCGAAGGTTAAGATTTTCAGAAAAAGAAAAAATTCAGCAAATTCTGAATGATTTATTAGAATAAAAAATAATCAGAAAAAGTGTTTCAGAATACGTTTCTTCAATAATGTTCAAGAAATATTAGAATATGCGTGGACTATTGATATTAAACAAGATCTTAATACACGATTCCCTATTTATAGATCAGTTGGATATTACGAAATAAATGCTTCTTTAGTTCAATAGATCTTAAGGACGGTTTCTATCATTAAGATAATGCCGGAATCGATAAGGTACACTTCATTTGTAATTCCATTGGGTCAATTCGAGTTTATGCGATTGCTATTTGACCTTAAAATTTGATCTTAGGCCGATATTCATAATCAGATATTATATTTAAGACCGTCTTAAGTACGGTCTTAAGAAGTCACGAACCAATCAGAGAGCATCTATTCACATCTTAAGACATTACTTAAGACGGTTTTAAAATAAGAATCGACTATGAATACCGGCCTTAGTTTCAATGCTTTGTAAATGAAGCTTTTGCGGAACTACAGGTGTATAAGCTTAAATCCGCTGTTTTTTAGTCAGAAAAACACATTTTTTTTTCCTAGGAAGCAAAAACAATTTATTCAAAGTATTTGCCCTCGCTAACTATACATTTTTCCCATCTTTTGGGCAATTTCTGTATATCACGCCAAAAAAATTCCTCATCTTTCGAGGCAAACCACTCATCAAGCTATTTTCGGACGTCTTCGTAAGAATCGAAGTGCCGCTCAGCGAGCGCGTGGCCCATCGACGAAAACAGGTGATAGTTAGAAGGTGCCAGGTCTGGTGAGTAAGCGGGATGGGGTAGCACTTCCCAGTTGAGTGTCTCCAAGTAATTTTGAACCATTGTTGGCGTGTGCGATGGTGTGTGAAGGAAAATCAGCTTGTCATGTCTTTTCCGATAATGCGGCCTTTTTTCATGCAGAGTACAGTGCAATTTGATCAATTGTTGGTGGTAGCGGTAAGCATTAACAGTTTCACCAGGTTTTAACAGCTCGTAGTAGATGACACCCTCCTGATCCTATCAAACGCACAACATCGTCTTCCTTCCGAAGCGATTTCGTCTTGAGGAAGATGTTGATGGTTGGGCGAGATCAACCCAAGATTTCTTGTGTTTAGGATTCTGAAAATAGATCCACTTTTCATCGCCTGTCACAATCCAATGCAGGAACGACTTTCTTTTTTGTCTGGCAAGCAGAATTTGGCATGTGTTTTGGCGTCGCTCCATCTGCCTAT
>Ga0157363_1007708_pt1 | contig 10209 bp, 2 predicted proteins | sample AttsexASBM1_FD_111477 | JGI IMG/M metagenome (GOLD analysis project Ga0157363, IMG submission 111477) | Fungus gardens microbial communities from leaf cutter ant in Ribeirão Preto, State of São Paulo, Brazil - Atta sexdens ASBM1 | ecosystem: Host-associated > Fungi > Mycelium > Unclassified ...
ATTACGCATCATATTTGGTACCAATTTAATGAAACATTTCTCATTTCCAAATTATATTCCAATGCGACGAACGAATTTCACGATCGAAATAGATATAAGAAATCATCTTGAAAAAAAAATTCCATTTGAATTCGGAACGCTGACAATGACGCTGCACTTTAAACGTAAGCAATAACTTTGAGTGTGACGTTAATCTTTAATTAGGAACTAACGATGGAATATGAAGAGTATTTTGATGCGCGGGACACCGGTAGCAGAAGTGAAATTCCGTTTTTCGTCGGCTCGCTCTACCAACGCGGAATCGGAAGTTTTCTCGGCGGGTTATTTAGAAAAATACTACCCTACCTAAATAAAGGTGCACGTACTGTCGGGAGAGAAGTTTTACGTGCGGGAATTAACGTAATAGAAGATGTCGAAAATAATAAACGTTAAAGGAAGCGATCAAAAGTCGGCTCGCGGAATCGCGAAGTAATCTGAAGAGAAAAGAAAAAATAAATTCCCCAATGAAAGGATCGGGATATAAAATATCTATGAAATCTGCGGCATTTCAGTTTCCACCCGATGATCGAGATAGACGTATCGTGAATCGTAAACAACGCTAAATAATCAAAAGAAAATCATCAAGAAGGGAAGAAGAGCAAAAAAGTAACGAAGAAGAAAAAGAAAATTCGTTCTACAGGAAGAAAGAAAAAATCATCCGCTACGAAACATCGAGTCAAGAAACGCGACGTACTAGACATATTCTCTTAATTGAGATAAGAATTCGTGGCTGAAGAAAAAACATGTCTTTTCTTCATATCCGCTCGAGCGAGTATATAAAGAGCGAACGCGATCTCTTCTCTCTACCTCCTATGCAAACCAGCATTGAGAATTCGCAATGGATTTATTACAAACCCGTAACTTCGCTCGCGGATGACTCGCCCATAGAATTCATCATACCCGGACATGGAGAATTATCTAGACCTCACTCACATCATGTTGAGTCTTCACATATGCGTAGAAAGCGAACGCGAAGAGAGCACATCGGTCGCACCCGACGGCAGAGCAAAAGTAGGACCCGTAAATTATTTACTGCATTCCATGTTCAACCGACGTATATTTCATAATCAAAAGTTCGTATCGCCACTAAACAACGCTTACGCGTACCGCGTGTACATCGAGGCGTTATTAAATTATGCTTCACCCGCAAAAACCTCCCATCTAACGATCTTCTTGCTTATGGGACGCGGATATCCTTGGTTACCTGGACGACATATTAGTCAAATCTAAATACAGCGCTCGAGAAACGCGCGCAATACATTCAAGGAAATCGCGCTCTAGATTTCATTGGTCATCTTCACTGTGATGTTTTTAATCAAGATAAATTTTTAATTAATTTTTAATTAACGGAGTGGAAGTTAGAATGAGACTCGTACATTTGAAAGATTCATTTTATCTTATGGAGAGTAAAACGTATCGAAAATACGCATGTCGTGGGGGAATTGACAATGCAATACTCGGACAGCTGCCGAAACGAATAATAATCAGTTTTGTATTATGTTGATAATAAGGCGTTTAACAGCGATAGAAAATTGAACTCGTTTAATTTAAAAAATTATGGTATAAATTTCTTTTCGTTGTATGCCAATGGCATGCAAATTCCCAATAGACCGATACAACCAAATTTTTCAAAAGACGAGCCATTCTACGTTGAAGTTTATTATTTTCAGGAACCGGTATTCACTTTCTGAACAAGGGTAATTCTATAAGTAGAGACGATTACACCTATAATAATTACACTCTTTTTGCTTTCGATCTTCAGATCTATCTAATTGCGCAGGACATTGAAATCTCGTAAAACACGGAAGCTTACGATTCGAAGTGAGATTCGAAAAAGCTCTTTCCGTGACTATTAATTGTATCGTCTATGCCGAATTTGATAACGTTTTAGAAATCGATTCCTCGCGTCAAGTCATTGTCGACTTTTCCAGTTAGCCCTATAGCTTCTGCGAGAAAATTAGTTTCCTCTTCACTACATATTTTTTTCTCATCTGATTGGAGATGACGGAAAAAGCTTTAGTCTTGTTTGCGACACCGACGCCAGTGTTTCGTGACGTAAAAAAAGTAGCGCAAATTCGAATATCATAATGGATATAGTCATCGACATACAAAGTTTTCGCGATGTCGAAGAAAATTTTATTATATTCCGAAAGAAGTCGCGGTTCTAGCGATTAATGTGACGATCACCGGACACTGGATTATGACGTCACCTTCCATTTGATGATTTACTCGAGAGAGTAAGACGAGAAAACAACTGGCTTGAAACCCGAAATTATCACGGAATCGAATGGTTCGATGGAGATGTCAATCCAAAAAACTTTATACATCTACGTGACATTACACTACACACACACACACGCTATATCAGAGGACGAGAGAAGACACGCTATCTGAGTAATTTACTCCCTAGAGACGTATATAATCTGGAGGGAATTTCTCCAGCTTTCAAAATTCTACCAGATTTCGAAAGTCATGGACAACGCTGCACGCATCACGGATTTCGAACCAGTTGAATCACATTGCGTCTTACGCAACACTTACAAATTGAAACGCTGGTTAACTTATTATACGAAATAGCAGCAATTCAAGCAATTATGAGCCTTCCCTCAGAAAATTGGAGCGAGAGCGACAAGACAGACAGTGAGAATTTTTTAATTCAATTTAAAAATCAGAAACACAATATCATTCGTAATATTGGAGGAAAAATATCGCGACAAAAAAGACGAATCAGAGTGAGGACAAACAAGTGACAGACGAGGAGAAAAAAGATCTTCCAAAATTCGACTCGCCGACTGATAGAAGTAGAACTAACACTAGCACTCTCACAATCGAGCATTTTTGAAAATTCTACATCGCACTCGCCGGCAAAAGAAGTACATTTTGAATGTACGTAAACATTTCCTCTCGCGCGCTCTCCGACGACGAGAAATGAATTTGCTGGAAGTTTTAAACACATTACATCATCTCAGTGTTCGACATGCGGGGATCTAACCTGCTGATTGTGTAGACGAGGACTGCAGAGTATGTAGACGAGGTCGACTGCCATTGTCGCTAACACGGATGATCACAATCGACCTGGTAAACACTGGATCGCTTTCTACATCGATGAACATGGAACAGGAACGTATTTCGATAGCTATGGCTTACTGTCCTTAGATCCAAGATTCCTCTTATGACTTCGATGAAACTCCACCATGTATCGCTGGAATACGACAACACTGCAAGGAATACTTTCTCAAACTTGCGGACAATACTGCTTAATCTCCTGCTGTGTATTTCTACATTTTATGTGTAATGGCTATAATCTTTGCCAATTTCTTAATCTGTTTACCTCTGATTGTAAGCGAAATGACCGATTAATCGTACAGTTATTTCATAAAATTTCTCTTCATTATAAACATAAATTATCGTGTTATATGCCGTCATGTTCAAACGTGTACTCTTTCAAAAAAATAAAATAATTACTTCATGTAATTATTTTGTATCCCTTTTAAAAAACGTTTTGAATTTGTAAATATCGTCTGTTTCTTACTCCTACCTTCCCCATTTTCTCCCATATTACAGATCTAGATAATGTACATTAAATATATAAAATAGAAAGAATTTTTTTAAAGTAATGTTCGAAGACGTCGCGCTAGTTGAATATGTTCGTTCCTGTTTTACCTCTCCCCATTCTTCCTAGCAAAAGCAAGACTCTCTCTAGACTCCCTAATTTTCGTATAAGATCTCTCATAAATAAAAACATTCACAAACGCCAACACATCGGAGACATTGTGCACTAACAAAAAATGACCGTTAATAAAACCGCCCGCTATTTATGTCTAATGTTCGTACTCTATCCTCACGATAAAAAATGCTACAGACTCACTCATCATTTTTTCGAACTTTATCCTCCATTTTGTCAAAAGTCCTCTAGCACTTCCCTTCTCCAATAACCTCGGCTAGGTGCCAATCAGATTTTTGGGCAAGTATAGGGCGAACCAATCAGAACACACCATTTAATTATCCTATTACCTCTACCTCTTCACTCCTCGACCAAGATTCAGAGCACGCTATTTTCCTGACCCGTCTAGGCCACGCTCATGGCGCCGAAAGGAGACGTGGAGGGGGTTTGTTTTGGTGCCTCATAGCTGCCCACATACTACTCTCGTTATTTGTAACACATTACTTTTTATTTATTACTTGTAACGAGTAACCTTATGCTTACTCATAATAAATAATCTTTTCAGTGAATAAACGCGTAAAGAATGATTTTTCTTAGCACAAAATTAGTATAATTAGTTAGTGTAATTCGTTGCAATCATAGAAAACTGCAACATCGTTATCAAGTTGTTTTATAAATGTTTTATAACTGTTTTATAAATCTTATAAACAGTATATGAATTAATAAATTTAGTACACATTTTTTCCAAAGAATCGAAGAATATGCATTTTTAGCATTTCTACCCTTTTTCAAAAGAGAATTTGTACTGATATCATGTATTTTTTGTAGTGTTTTATATTTCCTTATAAATTTATGTTTTAGTTTAGTAACATTTTTTCTCGCCTAACATTTGTAGCGCTTTTTTACTTTTTTCAAAGAGATAAAAGTTTTATGCTAATATTTTGCCTTTGTAGTGTTTAACGTTTTTTTATAAAAAAAATATAAATTAATTACTTTAGTACATTTTTTACGAAGATTATAATAACTGTAATGTTAGGGTTGAAAAGTCACTCGATCGTTACTTACAACGAGTTAAAATAATCACTCGATACTGAAAAAAGTAACTCATTATTCGTAATCGCATCACTTTTTATTCGTTATGCGTTACTCACTACAAATAACATTTTTAATAAATAAATGCGTATTGATAAAATGTTACTCTTCAAAGTAACTTTTCCAAGTTCAGCATAAAATTAGTGTAGTCAGTAATCGTTGCGATCATCATAAAAAACTCATCGTCACTTATCAAGTCATTTTTATAACTGGAGATGTTGGTAGCGTCTCGGCTAAGCTACGCGCAGTGACACTGCTGTGGCTACTTTATACGAGCCGACGAGTTGCGCCAGATCAAGATTATCGGATTTCAATAAGGACTGAACCGATCAAGTTCTAAGTGTGCTTAATCGATTGCGACCGCTCGGAATTTATAATGAAAGTATTTTTATTTTTTTTCTACATGTTCTACGAGCGGAGATATTATGATGCAAAAAACGAATTTGAAACTTTTAAGAAACTTTTAAGTCGTCGTCGTCGTCATCGCAGCTACGGAATGGAGGAAATGTCTTTTTGAAATTTTTGGCGCAAGAGGCAAATGTGGCGCTGATGCATGGTCACATAACACATATCTGTGACTGATGATGAACTAGTGTACACTTTGGAATTGAAGTGAAATAATTTAGGTTAGGAAATCCATCATCACATCGATAGCATAGATAGAGGAACTCGTAAGTGAGGCTAAAATAAGTATTTTCTGCTTTTGTAATTACACAAATTCTTTGTTGTAAAACACACATTTTCTGCTTAAGAATACAAATTATTTCCTGTATATTAATAATTAAATTATATTAATAATTTTTTCTTTTCGTATTTGCTTAAATGTGAAATAAGAATTTTTATTCAACTTTTAATATCTTCAAACGATTAGAGGAATTTCTATTTACATGAAGGATTAAAAGAACAAGAATATAATTTTCGAGAACAAGTTTGACTTGAATGTTCTTCAAGATATGTTGTTACAAGAAATTGAAAATAGTGCTCCGATGGAAGAGGAAGATAGTGTCAAAAAATATGAAGAATAAAAGAAAATTATATAACACGAGTGCGATTGCAATTGGCTAAAAAGAATAGAATTATTGCATCTTTAACGAGGTAATTGAACGATGTTCCAGGACGTTCTGAATTGACACAATATCAATGATGTTTCATGGAAATCTATAATCAAGGTTAACTAGATTAACTTTTATTTACAGACATAAGAACAATTCTTATAATTTAAAAATATCTATTTCGCAAAATTTGGATTAAAGAAGCATATTACAGTTTCAGCTAAGCACAAAGAAACTTAACAATACTATACATTATACAATACCTTCGATGATACAAAATTATATATAACTAAGGAATTGTTGTTGATTCGTAGTCTTAACATATATATAACTTAATATATTTTATGACAAAACTATGACATTAATAAGTGATAAGGAACAGTTTCTGAAACAATTTGAAATTGTTGCAGGAGTGAAGTGCAACAAAGCGATGATAATATGGAAAAACAAATTCTTTTTCTTTTATTTCCATCATATTCAATGACAAATTCTGCAGAGTCACAAAATAATTTTAAATAACGAAATAATTTTTTATTTAGGTGGAAAAACGTTGTACCGACGAAAAAGGAAGGCGAGATACACTTAATCAACAACTTGTCATTCTCGTAGAGCAGCAACGCAAATATGTTACGGCAGTTAGACAGCTTACTATTGAATGTCGCAAAAATGAAGCATTATTGGCTCAACTTGTGTCGTTATTTTGTAAGTTTCTCTTCGTAAATAGAAACTAGAAAAATTTACTCGTGATATGAAATTATGATAAACTATTTTTAAATTTTATTTAATAAAAATTTAGCTGTTTTTTCCTTTCGCTATGAATATACACAATGAATATATTGTGAAAATTAAAAACACAAATGGAATTGTTTCTTATTATTTATACAAACTTACCTTTTTAAAAAAAGGTAAAAAAAGCGTTAAGCATACATGCTTTTCGTGAAGAATCATTTTTTTCATCAACGCCAATTATTTAATTGGCCGTGGAACTGATTAATTGTGTTTGTGTTTGTTGTTTAGTAGAATAATAGGGAAAAACGAACTTTTCCCACACCTAATAGTTTTAATTTTTCTTCGAAGATATTCCTATTGAAAGTCTTCTTAATTCAACCTAAGTAATGACAATTTTAATTCTCTGTCAAAAATTATTACTCTTCGAAAAAAATTAATGTATCAAATGAAAAATTAAAACCCAGACTGCTACAATCTTAACTAATCAAATTAAATTCTATCAAATTAAAAAATAAAACAAATCATATTGTCTATTGTTATTTACTTAACTCTAATGATGTGTATCATTCGTATAAAAGTAGAATTTAACTTGGCGTCACAGTTAAATTCCATGTAATTCAGATACCAAATTATATAAATAATATTAACTTTAATGCTATGCACCATTCCTTTAAAAAATTTGATATAAGAACTAGCACAAAATTAAATCCCATTTTTAAACCATGCCAAATTAAATAAATAATGAATCTAATATTAATTAATCTAATATTGTATATCATTTGTATAAAAGAATTGATATCAACAATTGTGGCGCCAAGTTAAATTCTACTATCAAAATCAAAAGTAAAATCCAAGTGATACTATCTTTATTATTATTTATTTAACTCAAATGGTACTATTTTTATGAGATGAAACCTAAGTATATGTATATCTTATTGAAGGATTTCTTTCTATTCCAATCCAAATGGTTTAAATTTCTCTTAAATGAAATTATTATATCACAATTCATTCAAAGACATTTCTCTTCCAACTAAAGTAGTGGTTATTTAATTCTCCTTCAAAATATTATACAAAACATTATCACAAAATTGTGTTACCTTGCTCAATTTAAGTGTTATCACAAAAAATTAAAGAGTTAACCGTATAAAACGAAAAAAATTAATAGAAAAATTAAAATAGAAAAATTAAATAGAAAAATTAAATAGAAAAATTTTTCATGTAAGAACACTTGATAACAACCAATTACTCAAACCTTTCTTGCAACTACACGCATGATCTAATAATAATTTCCTATTAAATAGGTTAAATAATAATGAATTTTCTATTAAATAGATTTCACTCTAAGAATAAAAAGTTCATGGTAGGACCAACAACATACGCTTATTAGTTTAACAGAAAACTCAGCTATTTCATATAGGAGTCTACGCTATATTAAATAACTTTACACTATATTTTATAAGAATCGAATTTAAGTTCACGATAAAAAACTTTTTATTCGTGAATATATTCAAATATATAACTTACATAAAAACGTATAAACACATGTATAAGTATGGGTAAATATTCTGTTTAGGTCCGATGACCTTGACTTTGACTTTTTTTATTTTTTTTTATCGGTGGGAAAATGCCTTATGTATCCTGTCGGCTTCGGAGGAGAACCTGGAGTATGCAGACACCCGCTATGCCCACATCCACTAAAACCCTATCAGGTATTTTACTCTGATTCTAACTGGGACACCTCCGGGAACACATGCAGCATTCTTCCGGAGGTGCTCCGAGTTCATCGACCTTAATTCGGATCTAACTTGCTCGGAGTCTCTTAATGGAGAAATCCGGGCATATGCTGGACACAGTCTGCTCTAATGAGTAAGGAAAGGGGTATCAGCCCCCCTCACCCTGCCATCACATATAACGTGTTGAAGGGGGCGGAATAGGGATTCCCAGGTCCCGTCAGGAGTTCTCATCCTCTCTTCCCAGAGTTCGGCAGAGGAAGGAATGGATCAGTCATCCGATCCTCCTCGCCAGCCCCAGGGAACCTCTCGGGATCTTTCCCAATGAGGCAGAGAAGGAAACCAGGAACAAGTCCCCTGCCTCAAAGTCCACCTAACCGAGCTGAATCAGGGGAAGGTTGAGAGGCAGCAAGGTGTCTCCGCTCTCCCCTTCCGCTCTTCCCCTGTTACCGTCATCCAGCCGAAGCCAGTTCTGGCGGTGTGTATCTTACGGTTTTTTGGGGGTGACGGATCAACCCTCGGTCTGCCGCTGCTACCGCTGGTGGAAGCGGTTGCCGTCAGCGACTCCCTTATTGGGGGTCTTCCGCTGCCCTCCTCTTTCTCTTTCCAGCACGAGATCTAGTTCTCGTGATTGGACGCCTTCCCTATCTTGCGATTGTGGTCGCTTTCACATTCTTACCCTGCTGGGATCAGAACGGCGCAACAAGGGACGGAGGGAGTCTTCACAAGTTATGATTCCCACCTCCGCCTCCGCCCTCTCGATCTTGACATATATTATCAAATTCATTTGTTGTTCAGACCTTGTGTGATGTCCAACAAATTTTAGCTGTCGCTCGTTATTCATTAAAAAGTTATTAATAAAAAAAATTCAAAAAATAACGTTTTATTTCTGCTATGTATAGGTGATTTAAAATAATCTTTTGTCCTTAAAGAGACATATTCTTGACTATATTTCTAAGACAATTTTTTTTTGGCAAAAATTTGTCCGAAACTTAGTTATTTTTAAATCATAAGAAATAGTTGGCGTATCACAAGTCAAATACGGAAGGTAAGCAGGGGCGGCGCGCTCACCGATGCATGCGGGACGCACCCATTAGACTCAACAATAATATTACAGTACACACGCCTACAGTATATATTCGAATGCTCTCCTTCTCTCTCTCTCAATCGTACGCACTCATTCATTCACTCAGTTATCTAAATTAACTATTACTACTTGTAACTTGAAAATGATATCGAAAAAAACTTGTCATCTTGCTTTGTGTGATACTAATAAAAGCTAAGTGTTAAAGAATATTTTGTATATATTTTCTACATAAATGTAGAATCAGATGAAATGATAGTACGAATGATAGACGACATAAATATTTGCAAATCGCATTTTGAGAAACAGTGAGAAATGCGACTGTGCTTTCTGATAATGAATCAATATCAATTACGAGTTAAAAAATATAAACCATTAAATACATTGCAGAAATTCGATAATTTTACTCTTCAACTTCTGGAGAAAGATGGATAAACAATTTTACGTCGAATTATTGTCTAAAGCAAGAATTTATTGCAATTTTCATTAAAAATGTAAAAAATTACGTAGACGTCAGATTATTTAAATATCAATTTTAAGTCAAAATTATTACACACGTTTAAAAGTGTAGATGTGTGTGTGTGAGAGAGAGAGAGAGAGAGAGAGAGAGAGAGAGAGAGAGAGGAAGGAAGGAGGAAGAGAGGAGGGAGAGAGAGAGAGAGAGAGGAAGGAAGGAGGAAGAGAGGAGGGAGATAGAGAGAAGAGGGAAATAGAGAGAGGGCGGGAAGGGGAGAGAAAGAGAGAGAGAGAGAGGAAGGAAGGAGGAAGAGAGGAGGGAGATAGAGAGAAGAGGGAGAGAGAGAGAGAGAGAGAGAGAGA
>Ga0157363_1007709_pt1 | contig 10207 bp, 6 predicted proteins | sample AttsexASBM1_FD_111477 | JGI IMG/M metagenome (GOLD analysis project Ga0157363, IMG submission 111477) | Fungus gardens microbial communities from leaf cutter ant in Ribeirão Preto, State of São Paulo, Brazil - Atta sexdens ASBM1 | ecosystem: Host-associated > Fungi > Mycelium > Unclassified ...
CGTTACAAAATCAGATTTAGTAACTTCGTATTCAAATAGCTTATTGAATTTCTTTGGAGAAAGGATCAAGTTTGATTCATTCAAGAACCGATAGTCGAAAAGAGACTTCTTGGAATACTATTGAATGGGTTAAATCACAAGGAATTCGCCTTTCAGGTCGAAGAAGAAAATGTCCACGAAGAGGAGCCCGAGACGACCGAAGATCCGTTCGTTGAGGAGCCAGAAGGGGCTGAGAGTAAGCCGCAAACGGGACCGACGGCAGTTGAGGATGGACCTCAAGTCGAGGAAGTTACTTCCGGCGAGGAATTCGAATGGGGTGATCAAGACTCGTAATTGATTCGGTCCGACCGGTTCGGACTACTTCGCGGCATCGATGGACCATGTTCCTTTACTGTCATCATTAACGCTAAGATATAACATGTCTTCGTTATCATCCCCGCGAATGTCATTTAATTCGTCATGCAGATAATCACCGATCGGTGACGCGACGAAGAAATCTTAATTAATTTCTATTTTATTAGTCCTCTATTTATTTATTCTCTTCATTTATTTATTTATAAAATATACACTTCACATCTAGTTTTACGTTCATCAGCGCACATTTCGCAATCAATTTCATGCGGCACATTGCGTTGATCATATTAGACAAACTCGCGGATCGATATAAGTTTAAAACTGTGGAATTTCTGGTAGCTATTTTTTATTAGCTAATCTCAGAAGGACTGATCGGAGACTCGCCTATGATCTCCGTGCGATCTGTGAGTATTTATTACCTACTATTTATTTCATTATTGATCGCACATCTCTTTCGCAACTCTTTATATCTCTCGTCAAAGAGCGGCAACCCGTAGATCGAGTCTGATACACGTATCGATTTCCGTTGGTCTGCCAGTGGTCGTGATTCGTTTATAGTCTCGGATAGTAATCGGGTAGAAATATCGCGACGTATTTTAGCCATCCATTCGGCAATCGTGTCGAGCTGACTTGTCGTCGTCTATTTTTACAGTAACAGCTTCGAGTTCAGCCATGAAATTGGTTTGATTGCGATTGTCCGAGCGATCGATTGGAAGAACGAGAATTCCGGAAATAATCGCGAGCACTATTTGAGAATTAGTGGCCATCTCACGACTCTCGTCACTCGGAAAGTGGCTGCAGCCATCTGATATTTATGTATTAGTATTACTTATTTATTAAAAAGATACTATACACATATACTATAAGAGTGTTGTAATAATAAAAATGATTAATTCAATATGGAGAATCTTTGTGATTTGATAACAGGCTGGAAAAGCTCTTTTCCACAAAAAAAAAGTCGTGAAAATATTGCGAAGCTAGGAATGAAATGAGTACAATTTTTTCAATTAATTAAACTCAAGATATACATATTTAATGTTTCATAAAATTTTCATGAAATTCCTTAGCATAATAGTACAAAATGGATATGAATATTTGCGATATGCAAAACATGCTTATTATCTTTTCATTTCGAAAAACCCCCTGTTGTTTTTGCTGCGAATCAAGATTAAAATTAGACATAAGGAAAGCTGCACAATTTGTAAGATAATCAACATTGTGTGCTGTGTATGAATAAAACAGGAAAGTGCTTGATAAGGTGCTTTAATGAATAACGAAATTATTCTATTTATATGTTTCTGTATTTAAGGCGCACTGAAATTCGTAACACGCAATGTGTACTTACGCACAATGCCTATTTTGTTTATGAAAAAAATAAATATAAATGGTAATATTAAGCTATTTTTATTTTATCCCATGTACATCGGATACTTAATAAAATAAAGCAGAGAGAGAGAGAGAGAGAGAGAGAGAGAGAGATATTTTCCATTATTATAATATTATTATGATAAATTATTATTGTATAAAAATAATAATTTATTATATGTATAAAAAATTCCGTAATAATAATAAAACAATAAAACGTTAAAAAATATCAGAGATTGTATTAGATATCGCAAAGATAATCAATAATATGAAAAATAAAAGAAAAAATGAAGAAAAAATTGTGATTTCAAATTCAGAACGCAAACTATGCAAGAAACGAAGTTGTATAAACTTCCTGAAAGTATAGCAAAAAAGAATCTTCTCTTCTCGAATATATGTTGATTCATCCAAATTTAACGTCCCTTTGCGACGTCTCTCACAATTGTATTTATCCGCCAAATCTCGCCATCGTCCTCGGTGGGATGTCTCGCGGGGAAAAGATATGCTCGGAAGTAATAAAATCCCGGGCTCGTAAACTTATCGTCGTGTCGGACGCGCCGCATTTTCGCGGCATGTCTCACGAATATTTCTCATGTTGGTATAAACATGCGGGGAACGTTTTGGTCGAGGGTTATCAACTGAAGTAGGCCAAGCCGCGTTTGATTCAAAGGGAGATCCCCAAATGACGAGCGGTTTCAAAGCAAAAACGAGGTTGAATATGTGTGCTAACGTGTCCAATGCTAAGCTCAAACATCGAGTGCACTATATAGAAGCTGTGCGTCTACTGTTATTGCACAGAACTGCACCAGCAATATTGCGGTTCTTACATCTGGTTCTGCATATATGTGTATATACGTGCAAACCGAACGGAGCAAAACGCGCCGCTGGAACGAAATTATTTATAATCGAGACGCTTCTGTCGCGTGACGCGTTTAATCAATGCGCGCAAAAAGCCCCTTCCCCTGCTAAATTAACAGATTCTAAAACCGGCGTTGCGCCAACCGGCAGATCGCCCGAAGCTTTTTGCGAATAGTATCCGTTGCGAAAGATACAATCTGCGATATTATATATTAAAGTCGTCGCATATCTACTCGAAATTTTAGAAGATTGCATTTTGTGGTTTTCGACAAACCATATGTTAAAAGGTAAGCTTTTATTTCGTCGCTCTAAAATTTTCTTTTTCTATTTCTGTCATCTATTGTCGTTTAATTTTAATTTTTTTCAACGATAGAGAAATAACCTTACACATGCATGAAAAGAACGGTTTTGCTAAAAATAGCTTTAAAAATATATTTAATAATTTGAAAAATAATTTTGTTGAAATCTTAAGCTGAAATGTCACCATTTTTCTTTGCAGCATTGCTCATTAAGCTTGAGAGTTCTACAAAATTATTTTAACAAAACCATTTGCAGGTCTGTCTCTAGCCAAATTTTTAGATATTTTAACAAAATTGCTCTTTCCATGTGAATACGAGTTTCCACCGAAATGTAGGATTCGTGAGCAGAACCGACTGATCCCTCGGCAAATAATTCGATACAAGCTGACCTAATTCATCGCGGAATTAATAACTCAGCGGTCGTTTCTAAAAGTTATTCAGTTGGGAAACAATAATAAAACAGCGTTATCGATGTTAATTCTTTGACACGATCAAGACGACTAGAGTCGTTACTTTCGACGACTTTGCTTCTTTTTGTATCTCTCCGCATAATGATCTTGATGTCTCATATCGTTAAGCTAGACTCATTAATTTGGATAAAACCTGGGATCGTGGATAGAATGATCTATGTCATGAATCATTTTAGAGATACGACATTGCATCTGAAAAGTAAAAAGTGATACTGTATTACAGAATATTTTTTTGAAAAAAACAATTTTGCTGAAGTATCTAAAAATTTAGTTGGATAAAGATTTGAAAGTAATTGTGTTGGACCAAAAATAATCCTATTATAGGAATTTCAAGCTTGATAAATAATGCTGCAAAAAGTTTTTGACATTCCAGCAACCAGTTTGAGAGTTCTATACTATTTTTTGATGGACCAACAAAGTTGTTTTCAGATCTGTATCCAGCTAAATTTTTATATACCTCAGCAAAATCATCCTCTCCATGTATGTATTGTTACATGGAAAGAATAATTTTGCTGAAGTATCAAAAAAAATTAGTCAGATACAGATCTAAAAATAATTTTGTTGAACTATTAAAATAATTATTAGGAAACTCATACATGATGAGGAATGTGAATTGCAAACGCTTTAACATTTTCATAATCAGTTTGAGAGTCCTACTTAATTATTTTTATGATCTAACAAAATTATTTCCAGATCTACATCTAGTTAAATTTTTAGATCAAAACTTACGTCTTTTCTATACAGAGACCGATTTCGCTGAAATATCTAAAAATTTTGCTAGATATTTTACAGATCTGAAAATAATTTTATTAAATCATCAACGTTTTTAGGTAGAACACTAAAACTTATTGCTAGAATTAAAAATTTTTTATATTCTAGCAGTCAAATTTGAGTATCCTACCTAAAAATTTTGTGTCCTACCTAAAAATAATTTTGACTAACAAAATTATTTACAAATCTGTATCTAGTTAAATTTATGGATTACTTCGTTCTCTCCGTGTATATGTATAGCTATGAATTTTTTTATGTACGCATTTTTGTTAGTATAAATAATTAAATTACAACTACTTTCTCGAAAGCACTTACTACGTTCTTGGCGAGGGCTTGTACAATTTTGACGTCTTTGAGAGTCGATAATGTGAGAAACAATGACATGCAACGACAACGACAGGGGTCGTGCGAGTTGCGTCATTACGATCGAACGTGCGGTTTGCTTTGGAACTGGAGAGTAAAAGGGTAGAGAAGGAAAAGTGTGGGCGAGAAAACCGCTAGCTACCATAATCATGCGATTCACGGCTGTGTAATCCACCAACAAACGAGCGGTTTTTCTTTCTTCTCTTGGGAAAAACACAATTATTGCCGTCGACAATTGCCGTGTTTTACGATCGGCATTGACGGTCAAGGACAACAATAGTAGTCTCCTACATCAGACCACGATTATTTATATGCCAAGAATTGCCGATATCTGGGTTTTTGCAGAATCGCCATAGAGAGAATCCGTAAGACGGTGCGAGCAGTCGATATTTTAGCCGGAAATTTGCTCTGATTTATGTAGGCCGTGTTCTTACATCTGCATTATTACGTCTTGCAGTAGACGTCTTATTTAAGCTCCGATTAGCACGTATTTTTTCACAATCGATATTGTACTTAGGCTCTATAATTTTGCACATAAATATTTTATTAATGATATTTTAATTCTCATTAGATAAAAAAAACAATACTGTCAACTAAATGATTGATTTATTTTGCAGATAAAATTTTTTATAAGTAATACTGAAATAAAAAAAATTTTTTTAAATTCTATATATATATATATATAAAACTTAAAATTGAGTTTTTATAAATTACATATAAAATAAATTTAATTTTATTTAAATTTAAAACGTTTCAATTTATAAATTACATTTATATTAAAATATGTTTGCTAAAGATATTTTTGTTAAATGAATAATTAGTTTTTACGTTCTCAAATTTTTCAAAAATTAAATATATTATTTTAAATGAATATGAAAAATTAAATATGTTCCATGTTACTAAGACTTTCCATATTTTAAAACTGTAAAATAAATCATGTTTTTTTAATAAAGATCCCCGCGTAATGCGCTGAATGAAAAAAGTAAGAGGAGACAGCCGTATGTCATCGTCAAACGAATAATCGCCCTAAACGTCGCGCTGCGAGCGTCATAATTTTCGGAAGTGAGCTCCAAGATTAGCGGCTATTGACGTCACTCGTCGCGACAATAAAAAGAGGAACTGGCGGAGGTTTCGTGAGTATCGTGTACATACATCACTGACAACAAATTGCCGTGATAGTAAATTGTAGATGTAAATCGCTGGCACACAGAGTACCAGAAAATCTCCAGCGAATCCATCTCGAATTTTAGCAATAGATTAATGAATTTGTGGTTACTTCGATTTCAGTAACGCTTATCATAATATATAATTTTTTTTTATAGGCTAAATATTTAAGAAGGAGAAAACCATATATTTGTATAGATATACGTTGTGTTTACACTTCTTTGAGAATTACAAAATATATGAGATATTCGCGTTCCAACATGGTTTAACATACTATTATAATACACATAACTAATTAATTTCCATCTATGCGCGATATGAGCTTTCAGCGTAATATAATAGAATTCATTAAGTGGATTTAGTTATGAAAGGACTCTGTTCACAAAGTGACAAGGACTACTTGATCCTTCTATGTACAGGACGATGATTTTATTCGTTAGTTTCAGTGAAGTATTTACGCAAGTATTACCCAACGATGCATTTATTCTCTTTTGAAAATATATATATATATAAGATTATATCGATGTTATTGTCAGTATTTCTCTTATTCTGATTTTGACGATTTTTGCGTCAATCGGTACTCAATTGATATTCCAAGTATCAAAATAATGTCGATCATAGGACAGTTCTTTAATTAATTTAATTAAATAAGAGATTCCTATATATCCGATAGATTAAAGCGAATCTTTGTGCTTAAATATTTTTGTGAATTATATCTGATTTTGCAAACTGTGGACCAGATTCTTTTTCACTCTTCAAACACAACTATAAGCATCTTTAATCAATTTTTCATTGTTAAAGAATAAAAGAGAATAAATGATTAAATAATAGACTAAATAATTATGAAACAATCTGTATTGAAAATGAATGAATCAAAAGATTCTGATCATATCTATCAAAATTCCGGTTATCTCAACTAGGATTATAATAGATTCAATTAGAAAATTCTAATGTATCCATTTTCAATCAGAAAGAATTAATGCAATCAAAATCTTTTTTCAGTGTAGAGTCAAAGATATAGATACTTTCTTTTTGTTAAAGATATAGATACTTTCTTTTGTCAATTCGCTGCTTGATGGAGATACATCTATTGTATTTCTTTTTTATCGCTTTGAAACGGTTTACTACTCGCGTTTTACAAGTTTCAGTCGATCGTGTATTCTCTTTACGAGCTCCTTCGTGTAATATTCACGTCACATCAGACTATCGTTTATCTCTCTAGTAGATTTTTCAACATTTTCTTCGACAGGCGTCTACGACTTCCGATCCAAACGTACATTTCATTTCATGCGCTGTCAATATAATTTCTCTTGCATTACATCCATCATTATTACCTGCCAAAATCTATCTCCGCGATGATATTGTTTATAAGTTCACTCGCGCAAATTAGACATTAGAAACTCATTTATGAGATCGTATATTTTTATTAATACTTTTATTTATTTTCTGATATTTTTCCAAAAGACTATTCTTATATCGCTTTATTATTAATAAATTACAGACTCTGCTCGTACAAACTAATTAAAAAATTTCGAAACCATTTTTCCCCATCTAGTACTCATTATTTCCGATTTGTCAAACACGCGTACATCTTTTTCTTAACGAGCCCATTTCGGAAAGATTTCTCTGTGCCGTATCTGTCGCAGTTAAATTGTCTAGACCAGCAGGATCCCCGTCGTCGCAGTCGACGAATTTAATGGAGGCGAGACGCGACGAATGTGGACAGGTCATAAAATTACTAATCCCGGAGTATATGGGTCACAAATTTTTCGTAGCCGGTTATCTTCTATTTTCTCGTGAGAATCTTTCGTGTCATAAAGACGGACTTTACCTTGCGAACGTAAGAATAACTTTACAGAGGAATAAGTATCTCCGATACGGAGACTGCACGTGTTCGTCGCAGCGCGGCGCCGCAAATCCGCAGTTTATTACGGCCACGATGCGTCGATTATCGAAAATAGTAATAGCGTGCATAAGCTATGACTTCGTCGGAGACGGAAGACGGGGACGTTGCTGTGCTCGAGTTCCACGATTCCAGTCGAACGTTGTTGTCTGGCGCCGGTAAATTGCTGCGCGTGTATCTCTGCTCGCGACGCACACGTGTACCCCGCTATTTTTATATCCGTGATCGACGATAAGATTGCAATTTAATAATTAGATATTTCTGTGATATAAACTTTCTGATATGAATAAAATATAATTGATAAGAGAGGGAAATGGGAAAATGATTGATAATGAGGGCACATGCATAATTGATTAAGACAAAATTACAAATCTTATCGCTTTGATTCAAAATTTGCCAGCATGTTGAGTTACATCATTAAATTTGAACGTAGGTTAACTTGATAATATTCATTTACGAGAAGTCATCATTATTTAATAATATTGTCCGTTTTCATTTCAAAATGCTGATTGTCAATTTCACGAAGGAAACGAATTGTATATATATTTATAAAGTAAATTGATGAAGTAATTATTAATTATGTAACGCTTTATGAATTATTTTAAAAATCAAATAATTTTCGAGATATTTCACAGCTCGCGGAACAGTATTACAATAGTACAAGTACAATAGTACAAATAGCACAGTAATACAATATTTATTCAATTCGTGGAGAAATTATTTTGACATTCAATAAGCTATTGATAATCGTTCGCGTCAAATTTCACAGCCTCAGGGCAAATCTCATTCAAGTTTCAAAGAGGAATATATATTTTTATACTACATACATTTCAAATTCCGTATTAATGTAATGCTTTAAATTATCTCAAAGATCAAATAATCTTCAAGACACTTCATAGGTCGTTAACAGTTCATTTATTCAGTTCGCGAGGAGATTATTTCTATGTACAAAACACTATTGATAACCTAACCTAATAATCGTGTTTTTATGATATATTTAAAATTCCGAAACCAATTACACTTTTGCATCGCTAATATATTATCTTGTCCCTTTAAGGGACAGCCAATAACCGATGTCGTTGGCTTCCCAACGAGGTGTAGAGCGGAACGGTTCTTTTTTCCATCATCAATCCTATTGATGGCGCGAAGCATCCCCAGAGGACCGATGAAAAAATTTATGCCCCGGGCGAGTGCAATTTTTCCTAACATGTCAAGAGAGTGCACGACGTAAATCTCCGCGAGCGATTCGTTCGACAATCAGATCAGTGGCAATAGCTACAAATCGCTGTATTTTAAATATTGCGCATCGCCGGATCTTGCGTGAAGAAAAATTACATGCCTCTTTAGAAAGGTCAATCCGGATTCGACGATTTCTAAGCAGTCTATCCTCTTTACTGGTCTACAATGAGGATAATAGTTATAGGGTGTTACTAACGAGGGCTAACAACGTCGTTATGGAACAGTTCGCTCTAATTTTCTATTGTTGAACGTTATAAACAAGGACGAGATGTTGCAGAATAACACTAAGGACTGAGGACGGATTAAAGGACCTTCTATTATATTCGCGCTTATTTTATTATTAAATTACCTGTCGTGATACTGAAATCTCTGTTACAATATGTAAATAAGATTATTCTTCATTTATAATTATTATTTTCACAAATTCTTCGTTCTAAAATTTTATTTTTTCTCTGATTTGTATATAGACAAAATTTCATGATTTTCTCTGACTTTCAATAATCTTTTGAATTTTTTTGTATGTTCATCTAATTTAAAAACCATTAAATATTTTATTGAGAGAGCAATTTAACGTAACAATGTAAATTACTATTAATGTTGCTGACATTGTTTGCATTTAATTGTTAAGTATTCTCAAACTGTATAAGTCTGATGTACACATATCAAATCTCTTTAAAACCAAGAATTTTTATCTTTCAGAAAATTCTTTGATTTCCATGATTTGTGACAACTCTGCAAATTTAAAATAAATCTTTAAAAATATTTTTAAACATTTGATATATTTTTAGAGACAAAAAGTTTTAATGCTGATAAGTATAATTTTTAATATACAAGAAAAATAATATTTATACGCGATAGATCAGTATATCTTCTTGAAAATTCTGTGGCGTAAGAACTTCGTAATTTGCAATTCGTATAAGATCTCTTTCATCCCAGAGATTCTCTAATATCGAATTGTTTCAAGCTTCAAAACTTTCGTGAACTCGATGTTGAATACTTCTAAAAACGGATTTTCATATAGTTCATAATTGTTTATAAGGCAGCATTTTTCTATCGAAAAATTTTCAATGCAGCAATACGGATAGAATGCAATTTTGACAACGTAATGCATTCACTGCCCCGTATGGAACGTTTGCAACGAGAGATTGTTATAACATTGGAATTCTCGCGACGTGAAATTCTTCCGTTATGGAATTTCAATTACCCAAACAAGCTTAGTCGTGTCTTTGCAACATGAATAATTAACGAGAATAAATTATCGATTAGATCAATCAATAATAGTATTAATGCTACATTCCGAAAACGGAACATTTAATATTACATATAGTGTTCGGAGAAAAATTATTGCCATCGAATATATTGCCATTAAATTTTCTTATCAAGATAAATAAAAAATTTATTAGGAATGGAGAACAATCTAC
>Ga0157363_1007710_pt1 | contig 10207 bp, 4 predicted proteins | sample AttsexASBM1_FD_111477 | JGI IMG/M metagenome (GOLD analysis project Ga0157363, IMG submission 111477) | Fungus gardens microbial communities from leaf cutter ant in Ribeirão Preto, State of São Paulo, Brazil - Atta sexdens ASBM1 | ecosystem: Host-associated > Fungi > Mycelium > Unclassified ...
AAATAATATATAAACTTATCACCAACACCCACACACACACACACACACACACACACACACACACACACACATATACGCGCGCGCGCGCACACGTACACACAGGGTATTTGAAAAATAATGATAAATCTTTCGCATAGGGGCAGAATGGATTAAACTGAGAAGAAAATTCCTCTATCATTTTTCAATAGTTAACAAGATATTAATTGCAAAAATTGCCGAAAATTGGTCTTCATAATAATTTTATACTCATATACTAACTTTACAGAACTTTACAGAAAAACTTAAAGAAACAAAAATTGTTTGTTTTCTTCTTATAGAGCTCTAAGAATTTTTTTAGAATTTTTTTAGAATTTTTTAATACCGCATTTTCTCATGTTAGTAAAAATGAGAAAATGCAGTATTAAAAAATTCTGAGAGCTTTAGAAGAAAATAAGAGAAGAAAATAAACAATTTTTGTCTCTTGCAATTTTTCTGTAAAATTAATAATATTTGAGTAAAAAATTATTGAAGATCAATTTTTAGTAATTTTTAGCAATTAATATCTTGTTAATTATTGCGGAAATTGCAAAATGATAGAGGACTTTTCTTCTCAGTTTAGTCCATTCTGCCCCTTGTTTATTACAAATTTATCATTATTTTCCAAACATCCTGTATATCTGTGTATTATTATATATTAAACAGCGTCATTTTAATGTAGGTTATAGTTAAAATAAATTCAGTTAAAGATATTTTATTTAAAAATAGATAATGTAAAAATATTAAATTATAATTTTATTTACTTATTTTTCTCTAATACGTTCAATTTTGGCTCAATTTATTACATAAGATTAAAAGCACTTTTAACGAGACTACAAGGCCGCCAATATGGCAGTGATAAAGTTGAAAATTATCTCTTCCGCTGTGCGTCACGGATTCAAGCTTGCGTCGACATTTATACGAGTAATAACAATGTCCCATGTACGAAATGATCGATAAAAAAAGCTACCGTGACAATGTGAAACGTCAGCGGTTTATGCCGTTACAATCATTTCGTTTTACGTTCCTCGCAGATCTCATCTTTTTACGTTGCGGCCTCGTTTCGCAACTTTCTAATAGGTACAAAATAGAAAAAGCCAAAGATAAGATTATAAATAATATTAATATTCTATACGCAAATGACAATTCAAAACAACCGAAAAATATCTCCTTCTTTTCTTCTAATTCATATTTTAGTAAATTTTTTTAAATAAACTTCGACGTTCTAACATTAAATAGAGTTATTAAATAAATTTTTCAATTACTATTGTTATTACATAATACCGCATGTATGTAAGTCTTTATAAACATTATGTAATTAATATATAATGTATATTTAACATAATGATCAATATTATTGATTTATAATTTCTTATTAATATAATTATACGTATTGTTAGTAATAATTGACATAAGTCCCTACTTTTTGTATAACATGACAACTTAATAATTGCTAACAGTATGTATACTAATGTTTTAGACTTAATCACAAGGGCATTGCTATCAAGCTCCAAACTACATTTGTATATTGGTAATGGTTCGAATCAAAATTAAACTACATTAGGTAGGATTTTATATGTAATATGTAAAAATCTTATAATGTATTGAAAATGATCTTAAAAAAAATTGAAATTCTTTTGTTATGATTATCATTGTAACTTCTTTTTTCACTACGTAAATTTCACTACATAATTACATAAAAAATATAATAAATATAATAAATATAATAAATACATGTACAACACCCAGTGTCGGCTCTTTATTGACATTTTTAAACATTATATATTTGATTTAATTTATCTAAAAAAATTAATTCTTATTTAGCAAAAGAATTTAAATTATTATTATAATTAACAAACATTTACTTTTCCGTCTTGTACGTATAAAATCTCGCAATATATAAAAAATTACTAGTAAAAAACAGATCGGCTTTCGTGATGACACGTAAAAGATATTTCATATTATCGCACGAGGAAATTCTTTGGAGAGGATCACTTAATATTTCTCAACTCGATATGCTCGATGAGCTAATGCCTCAACGATTATTCTCCGCGCGGGATAATCATGTCGCTCTTAAAAAGTAGGGCGATCTTTTTCTTCGACGTTCTATTATTAAGCTCGATCATTTGTACGGTTTTAGAATATCACCAACATCGTCTCAAACGTGATGATATCGCCCGTCTGTGTGCGCGAATTGTACATGCGGATTTCAGAGATTGTATACTGTTCCTACGATTGTTGTCGCGGATTATCCGCGGATTATTCGTGTTCCACTTACCTTTTTCGGAGAGGGATGCAACACGGTCACCGGAACTTGGCGAGGGGTTGGCATGGACGGCGGCAGTTGAGTATGCTCCTTCACGGGAAACCGCAATAATTTCGACTCCCGATTCGAGGGTAACTCGAGCAGATGCTGTATCGAGTGATTCTGTCTTGTTTTCCTGGACGCCATTCTGTTAACAGACAAATCCGCACTTTACAATATCTGCAACAATTTGATTATTTCCTACACGTACAGAGACTTGCAACAACATTGCTGCAAAGTTGCAATATTATGGCAATATTGCAATGTTGCTATTATGAAACTAAAAAAAATGTACTATCTTAATAAATATATTTTTTAATATTTGTAAGTAATAATATTTACTTACAGTAAATATTTACTCAATGAAAAAAATAATAGTTAAATCAAATTAATGATTCTTGTATCAAATAAATATATGTTAACATTCAGTAAATATTTACTTACAAATATTCAAAGAAATATTTATTAAGATATAGTAAATTTTTTTTCAATGTATAACTGCTAGCGCAAGCAGATGGCTCTGTAGATGGTTTCTTCGAATTTTGTATAAAACGTTTTAACATATCGAATAATTAAATAGGAATCTAGCTCTTATTATCTAGCTCTTATTATCAATTATTTCTGCGAAATTCGTAATTCAGAATTTAGAGTCCTCTTTTAATTACGAAATATCGATGAATTCGCATTATATTCTTTGTGTAATCAAAAAAAAATATCTGGAAAAGTATATGGTTTTAAATTAAAATGTATCATACTGATATCTTGCGTCGTGAATCATATCACTGTACGAATTTTATTTATAAATATGGAGGATGTTGAAAGCAAACGCTATTGTAATCACGCGACCAAGCTGAACGATAGCTATGTGCGTAGATACCTTTTTCCAGACGCGCAGAGGCACTGGATATCGGATAAAACTTTCGCATTTAACTTTTCCGTCCTGCTGGGGAAACGACCAACAAAGCTCATCACAGGAAAGTTTTCCGAGACAAGGACGGGCAATCGACTCAAAAGGGAGACAGAGCTCGGGTCGCGCATGCTCTTACCACTACACAATCGCGACCGTGATTTCGCTACATACAAACTCCGATTATCCAAATATCAGAACGTCCTTTTGTGGTTGTTAGATAAGCTATAAAATTGTCGACCGTTCTACAGAATATGGAAATATATCGGTAAATGGAATAATGGAGTCCACCATTATACAAGAATAAATGTAAAATCATGTGTACAAGTAACAAAAATTATCAACTATAAAATTAAGTATACATAAATATTCCCGCTTACATTTCAAGCTCATTTTTTAAATTTCTCATTTTGTATATTTTTTAATGTTCTTAATATTCTCCTCAAATATGATAACTCTAAGTAAATTTTACCGAAGTTTACATTTTTAATTCTCGAAAGTACATCAAATATTTGATACAGATTCGTGAAAAAGAATCTTTTCAGAACCGACTCCCATAAGTTTCGTAAAAATCCACGCGCGGAACATATCTCCGTAAAATCCTCGTGTATGCGGGGATGTGATAGCTCACCCCTCGTCGCGAAAGTTTGTTCTCCCTCGCGTGTTTACGCACGCGTCGCGTCGCGCGCACGCACACGCGCACACACACACACACACACACACACACACACACGCGCGCGCGCGCGCGCGCACATACCGGACATACGTACATTTTGCAAGCTGCAAACACATGTACGATGTCGACGAGGATTACGACCGTGACCTTACCGACCAAATCGTCAGCGAAAAAAACAAGAATGTCCTTTCAACTATATCAAAACCATCACACTGTTCATCGCATACGTGATAACAACACAAAATTTATAACCGTTAATTAGATTACCTTACATTCGTTACACGCAACTTATTGTTATAAAACCATGTTGATATGTATATTTTTTTTCTGCATATATCTACAATTATATAAAATAAAAAACTGCTTATGACAATGAAATTTTGCATCTTGAATATATGTATATAATCAATTTACTTACTATCGACGTAACATAATTTATGACTGCGGAAATAGTTCGAACGATGCCTGCATGATTTCGATTTCAATCATTCTTTCAATTTAATGGTTAAAATATATATAACAGGATATCACGTAGTTATGGAATTGATGCAGTGAATATGTTACGATTAATTTTGGTGCAATTCATAGTAGATACGCCGCAAATATTATCAGCTTTGATCACCGAGTCGCAACGACCGTTCGTGCCGATCGATTAGATGCATTCAGCCATAATGCATACATATAACTCTAATTAGTCGTCCTTGATATGTGAAATCAACAATGCTTATTATAAATAGAAAATTTCTAAGAAGAATTTATAATATATCCAAATCGGCAGTATATTAGAGTCGTGCATGCATATTTATTTATTATTTTATGTTTTTTATAAGTTCTTTAAGATTTTCCTAAATAAATAAACTACTTTATAATAATTTTTAATATTAAATATATTAGCAATCGAGTTTATAATATAAAAAAGACTTGCCATACATAAATTGACTTAAAATTATTTTTAAATTCAAGATTGTATTGTATAATTATTATTTGTAATCATCTTCTCTTTATTTATTATTCACTTTTTCACAGTTTCATTGCTAGAACATATTTTGGTGTTTTCAGAATTAAGCATATTTGCAAACTACGTTACCGTTGCATGATTCTACGTTCCAATTCACATATCGATGAATTCATGAATTATCAACGATCTTTCAATAAAAAATTCACTGCATAAACAATAAATCACACGAATAAGTAGATTTTTGCAAAACGATATCTCAACTCTTTCCGCTTCTTCCTATTTCCTGTCAATCGATTTGCCATAAACGTGCATTGCCTGTTACGATCGTACTCTTCTGAACTTCAACCGAATTGGAACGCGACCCGAGAATTAAATAAAGTGTGATCGATCACGTCCACAATGGATTCGCTTAGCAGATTTTACAAGACATGTCACTTCGTAATAGAGTTTATTTTAATAAGTATTTAAACATAAAACTTTAAATATATTAAATATCAGCTGTTTTGTAAAAGATTTTATACAAAATATTTTCAAACCACCAAACTAACTTTTCTATAAACTTTTTAGTCTACTTGAAATTAAGTTTGAATAACAAAAATATCATGAAAAGTTATTTGCAAATTTTCAACGTTAAACATTATTCCAACTTATCTACAAATTAGAAACTTCTCGAAAGTATACAATTTACTTAAAACTAAAATGTTAATATCTTTAATTTAAATTTTATTATATATAATTATAATTTATTTGTTTGTTTCTTAAAACGTATCCAAAACTTTCTTTTATTTCTACGTTGCTATAATTTAAATATTATTAATTTTTCAGGAGTCATATAATATCATTGTGTATAATAACCTAGAATTGCATACAGCAAACTAATTCAACCTAGAATTAATGTAATGTATTTATGTATATAATTTATTTAATCAAATACAAATATATTTAATCAAATACAAATGTTCATATGACATACAAACAATAATAGAACATAAACTAATTGAGTAATTATACATTTTAACTTTTTAAAAATTAATATAAAAATGAAGAAATTTAATCTAAAAAATATTCAATCATATCATTGTAAACAGGGATTATTTGTGTCCAGTTGATTTTTTAAATTACGAATATTTTGAAAACAAGTGAGTACAAGCAGTTTTGCTCTTGAAAGAATTTGTGGTTAGAGTAAGATGTCTGTGAAAGCTACGTAGTATGCCCGATGAATACAAAAATTTATAATTGATCTCCAAATTGTATTTATTCAAAATTTTCACATAAAAAAAATGTAATCATATATTCATTCAAAATTTTGAGTTTTCAAAAAATGTTTATTCACAAAAAAACTATGAATATTTAACGAATATTCATATTCATTCGAACAAAATATAAACTGAAAAAGAAAACTCCAATAAGCAATCGTTACCTCTTAACTATATATCGGTATTTTGATGATTTTAAGTAAAAAAAAAATGAATTTTATTTATTTTTGTCATTGTGATATTCAGATTTTATAAAGGAAACTTAGAAAAATATTTTAAAAAGATATACATTTTTTATTTATAAATCTATCAATTTGATAGAGCGTCATACATATTTCGATGTAATTCCCGTTATATGACATAATGTTATAAATATTTTATAGGATATCTTGGACGCAACGTTCATTATGCTCTGTGGACATTAAATTCCGAGATATTGTATATTATTTATTCTCAATAAAAAATGTCTTTGTTTAATCTATAGGTTAAACAAGGATGCCCATCATATAAGTCTCGGACTAAGCGCACGGTGTAATCGTAGTCATTGTTTTTATAGATTTCTGTTTTTTCTTGTAGGCTTTCAAGCTATGTACAGATAATACAGAGTAAAAGTGAAATGAAAATAATTATATTAAAAAAATATTCATTTAAATGGAATGAAAAAATATTTATTCGTTTTTTAACGAATAAAAAAGAAATGTATTCGAATGAATATTTTTATTCATTTTTTTATTCATTTATTCGAATATTAGGTATATTCATCGGACACACTAGTGAAAGCCAAGTGTGAGTGTCATTTTCTCGCTGAGAGCGGATATTCAAGATCGAGCGCAAACCCAAATGACCTTCGTTTACATATGATGAAATATACACGAAAAGATAATTTTGTTAAAATATCTAATATATCTAAAAATTTAAATACATATAGATCTAAAATAATTATGTTAGATCATAAAAATAATTGTACAGGACACTCAAACATGATGATAATGCTATAAAAAATTTTGACTAATTCCAGCAACTAGTTTGAGTGTCCAATATACAGAATTATTTTGATAGTCCAAAATCATTATTTTCAGATCAATATCTAGCTAAATTTTAGATTCAATCATAAAGTAAATATCATAAAATGAATATTTAAACCTTTTAGCTTTATTTAGCATGTATATATAATAGTTTTGTTTTATTTCTTCTTGTATATAATATTCCAATCCGAAGCAAGCAATCAAATCACTATCTTTTCGCGTCTTAGATCAGTTAGCAAAAGCAAAAGCAAAGAAGAAAAGAAGGGGAATAAGGAGAAGAAGAAGAGAAGAGAAGAGGGAGGATACGTATTTCAGTCATCCGACCAACTTTTGCAAGTTTAATGCCCGGGCGCTCGAGTAATTTAACACGACGAAATTAACTTTTCAGTTTTACCAAAGTTTCCTGGCAACTTAACCGCGTCTCCGCCCCCTTCTCGCTCCTTTCACATCCTCCCGCGTTCCCCATTCCCCCGGAATCCACTTCCCTGCACCCACCCCCTCGAACACGAAGAGCCAGGACCAACTTTTAAAGCGCTCGTCGTGGTAACAACTGCGTAGCGCAGCGCTCGCTCCGCCGAACTATAATTCCACCCTTAAGACCCGAAGTTTACGACGTAAACTTCCCCACTCTCGTCGCGGCGGTGGGCTGACGCCGATGCTGCAAGTCTGTGAGAGTGAGAAGCCGAGACTGAGAACGGTTATCGAAATCATCGTTTCAACTGAACGTTGTTCGATGATGAAAAATTTATAACAATTGAATTCTCCACAACAGATTTTCGAAAGTAACTTAAATAGTACATCAAATAAAGTATATCAATAAATTTAACCTTAAATCTATTGGATTAAATTTGCATACGTATTTTAGAGCAGTCATATCTACGGAAAGAACATTAAAATACTTAAAAATTTAGATATAAATTTGAAAATTATTTTGTTAGACAATAAAAATAACTATGTGGAACGCTTAAGTGTTGATGACAATTCTGCAAAAAGCTTTAACATTCTAGTAACCAACTTGAGCGTATGATAAAAATAGTTTGATAATTTAAACAAAATTATCTTTAGATCTATATCTAGTTAAATTTTCAAATACATACTTAAATAAAAGCATTCTTTCCATATATAATTTATAATATATAGTAAATTTATTATATCTATATATAGTAAATTTATTATATATAATAAATATTAAAATATTAAAAATAAGCACATGAATAAATATGTTTATGTTATTTGTGCAAACACATTGTTGTGATAAAACATATCTAGTTTTGCTCATGATTCTCTTTATGTTATTTTTTATCGTTTGTAATGTATATTATAAAAGTCGTAAATCAACAACAAATTGTTTATTACAATTCTGTGCGCGCTCATACTACTAGATTATCGATAGCTACATGAAAACGATGACAAATTCGTTTACGAATAAATCAATAAAGTCAAAACGTAATATAAAAAAAAATAAAGGATTATTCGTGCGAAATATGAGATATATATGCGCTTTTTAGTTTATGCTCTTTGGAACAAATGTTTTTTTTTTCTTGTTTTCCAAGCGTATGATTCATTTTTATTCGTGCGACCTCCGGTGTTTCATTTATAAATTACGTTGGAACGTGATCATCGATTAATCATAAATAACAAGAAATATCTTCAAGAAATATCTGACTTTCACTCTTTCTTTTTTTCTCTTTTTTTTTAATCTTCCTTGACTATGCAGACGCAAACTTAGAGTCTCGGTCGATCGGACATCCGATGCCCCCCTCCCCCCTCCCCCTGCCAATACTTCTCCGACTAGTTTTGCGTGGCTATTATAGCCGCACGATTGGCTCTCCGTTACTTCCCATTCGTCTGTCCTGGCATCCGCAACTTCTCGACGATCTCGAGTCTTTTCGCCGAGAGTCAGCAACGACTACCGGGCGGATATCGTAACTTGAGATATCGTCGCTATCGCTCATTCCAAAACGTCAGTTCTTCCGGCAAACAAAGACTTTAATGACTCAGACTCCATTCGCATGTTTGGCGGCAAAAAGCCACCGTAAAAATATTCCGCTCGTAATAAACGGACACGCGTGCGAGCATATTATTGTTGAAAATAGAGATCTACTCGAGGGAACTGTCCAAAAGATGCGGATGACTGTGACAGATTCATACTTCCTATCGCGCGACAGCAGAATATACGGCACGAAAGATTGCGCTCTGGTGAAGTTTCGACGTTCCGAACTTCTGAAGCGACATTCATCGGATACAGAAGGTAAGATGGAGAAAAGAAATAGGAACTATAAAAAAGAGAGACCAATGGCTGACTGAGCTCATAAAGAAATATGTCGATTCAACGACAGGATTCCAACTTTCCTCACGGGTATCCGTCTCGTAACTGCTTTGTAAGTAAAGGTACAAAATTCCGAAAGAATAACAAAGATTAAGTTTACCTTACAGAAAAAATTCCACATACATTGGCGTATTATTTTTTCATCGAATCGATTCAGATATTATTTCAGATGTGAACAATTTCAGATGTAAACTCTTTTCAAGTCATAGCGTTATAAAATTATCTAAATATTATAATATTGTCTGATTCAATAGTATAAAAAAATAAAGAGTAAGTTTTATTTATACGTCGAGATTTCATAAACTATACAGCTGGAACGAGAATGCATTATTTAAATTCAAATCCCATCCTTGTCCTATTAAGTTCATCCTCTCATCCCTCTTAGCCCATCTCCTATTACAGCATGTTATCGTACGCTGGACCAAAATGGAATAAGAAGAGAAATATGGCTTGTATTCAAAATAGTTTTTGCAAGAATAGAATGCTATTTGTTATTTTTACCGTTATTATTATTTTTAGTAAATATATATATATATATATATATATATATATATATATATTGTATATATTATTTTATAAGAAACTCAAAAATTAGTATTTATCCTGTATATAATTGTAAGTTTTTTTATAATATCTATCATTTTTAAAATACTTTATTGACACTGAGATACACACACACACACACACACACACACACACACACACACACACACACACACACAAACACACAAGCACA
>Ga0157363_1007711_pt1 | contig 10207 bp, 5 predicted proteins | sample AttsexASBM1_FD_111477 | JGI IMG/M metagenome (GOLD analysis project Ga0157363, IMG submission 111477) | Fungus gardens microbial communities from leaf cutter ant in Ribeirão Preto, State of São Paulo, Brazil - Atta sexdens ASBM1 | ecosystem: Host-associated > Fungi > Mycelium > Unclassified ...
TATAATTATAATTATATGGATGAGCCCAGTTTCACAACTGATGGTTAATTCTTAATCGAGGTTCAAACTCATTCATTATCATTCCAATTCTAGAATTGGGATGATTCAATTTTAGAATTGAAAAGAGATAATGAATAAGTTCAACCTCGGTTAAGAGTTCATCAGAAACTGTGTATTCCACAATACATTTCTGGTAGGTTGAAATTCTTATTCTCTGTTCCCTGTGCGGAGCTCCTTAACCGTCAGTGAAACTGGGCCTCACAAATCTTTTTAATAACTTCATAATTCTTCATACGAAATACAAACGATTCCGTGTAAGAATGTTTAATTCACCTCCGATTGATTTTTTTCGGCTAAAAAAATGATGTAAAAATGATTAATGAATTACAATTAATTGGATGACTCGCAAATCTTTTCAATTGCACTTTAAAACTCTTTATTTGAAATACAAATGTTTTTTGGAATAGTAGTTCTTTTAACCGGTGTACTTGTTCAAATACATATGAATAGCCGCGTATATTGTGTATCTACGATGTTCTAGGCATGTTCTCATTTTTGTGTTTAAAATGTAAATGTGGAAACGAGGGCAATAAAAGATTAAAAATAGTGAATTTATTAATATAAATTTCTACTAAAATTTCTACTTCTAAATTAAAAAAAATTAAATTTTTTTAAAATTCTCTAAAGCTAAAATTTTTTAAATGTTCAGCAGCCAATGAAATAATTCGTAGAATATCTAAAGATAAATTTAAGAAAGTTTTAAATATAAGGTCTAATTATGAATACGGATATAAGTGTCTAGAAAATGTCTTACAATGTTAACAAAAAATAATTGTAAATTATAATTATGTAAATTCATCACATTATATATATATAATTTATACATTAATATTAAAATATTTTAAAATAAACTACATTCAAAAGGTATCTTATAAGATTACATTGAAATAGTTTCTAAAATGATGCGATAATAAATAAAAGACATATTACCACTATTATACTTATGATAATGGCAATCTTGATTTTCCGCTGTAAGATAATATAGTTATTATAATATCATCCTATCAAAAATAACTGAGCATTCAAGCTATTTATAATACCTTTCGATATCTGTGACTTCTCTGTTCTGACTTTCTGAGTTGAACACGTCCGCCGTCGATATTATCTGTGGTTTTATTAGCAAAATATTCTATATTATTAATTTGTTCCCCCTAAAAAAGATTCTAAATATATACATGTATAAATATTTTCTAAGTTCACGTTTAGTAATGCTACATAATTCATAAGATATAATTTTATTATCAACAGTACTCACCTGTTTTTCGACTAGAAATGCTATTTCTGTAAACATATCTTTGATTTCTGTGAGAGATTTTTCCAATTTTAAAACATCATTATGTCTATTTGTTATATCTGATAATTGTTGCCTAGCTATCTTACTATCTTCTAAAATCTGCATAATTAATCAGATATTTGATACAAATAAAAAGATTTGTAATAAATATTGAATAAATTCATATTTACATTATCGACAAATAAGCTAGTTTCCTGAGCATCGAGCATATAATCCAATTCCGCGCTAGTAACTTGTCGCCTTACTATTCAACAAATAGTTTAATTAATAAATAATATATATATGCGTTATATTATAAACAATTTTTTTAATTAGCCTCTTATCATTTAAATTTAATAATTATAACAATATAATATTAAGGATTTATAAATATAAATATTATGTAAATATATATGTATTCTTGAAAACATACGTAGAGAACGTTGCTGCTGCAAGAGTAAGAGGCACTTATCATGATATTTCAGTAACGAGGCATTGTAATCCTCCATAATATCAGAAAACATTTGCAGCATAGTTGTATATTGCAACGTTCTAATTCTTGTGTATACATCGTATACAGGTTCATCTTGTGCTAAAGTCAAATCGTCAATGGCAATGATACCTTTTCCCATATCTACAAAGGATGCATAAATTGTAAGTAAAATTAATAAATAAGAACAAATGTATTAACACACATCTAAATTGAATATATTGGATAAATGCAATAGATTTATTATTATAATCAAAACAAAATTAATAAGAAAAAATTCACAGACAATTAAGAGTTAACGCGGTAATTGGTGCGTACAAAATTCAAATTTAATAATTAATTAAACATCCATATAATGTAATCGATCATAATACAATACGAATTACGATTGATTACATAGTTCAATTATTCATTACTGTTCTTTCTTTAGCAGTAAATTTAAATAAAATAAATAAGTAATCACGGGACTAGAATTGTACATAGATACACAAATTTGTTAATTCTCATTGATAAATATATTTAACTATATAAAAAATTTTATTTGTATTAGACAATTTCTTATTCTAATTTTTATATAATAGCAGTTATATAATTATTTTATTATAAATACGTATACCAATATTAAAATTAATTGCATAGTAATTAATATGAATAAATATTAATCTATATAATATCATAATAATTGTAATACATTTCTGAAGTTAAAATCTATTTATATAGATGTGTGCTTATAATATAAATACAGAAGTTAAATCATGAAATCCTCAATATTTTTTATCGTGTTTTTAAGTAAAACATGCAGCACAACATTTTATAATTCAAAATATTTGCTTTTCACTTGTACACTCAAATTAAATTAGTGTACAATGCCTTTAACATGCATTAGTGCGTACAATATATATGTATAAACGTCCAAGAATTTGCTGTATGCAATCAAAAACTATTCAAATTTTTTTAGGCCAATTTCTACCAATGTAGATCAACTTTAATCTCGAGGTAATTTACTCTTTTTCTAACTCTTAAAATCAGAGGAAGATAAAATAAGTTAATCTACAAATTAAAGTTAATCTATATCATCTATCGTACATTATTAGAAATAGACATGCAGCTGATTGGTCAGATTGGTTATTCAGTTTCCCGCTCGTATGGATGATAAACACTGATCGCTTGGCGCATCCTACAACGGCGATCGAAATGTTTTGTAATAAATTCTTCACGAAGGTAATTTTCGCTGGTCATTTGTACCATGGAAGCAGGAACGTAAAATCATTATCGATACGCTTGCAGATGATGATAACCTGAAACCCTGCCGATCTATCTGTTGCGCTATCGTGACGATAAGTTAAGGTTATATTTATGTCTGCGGGGGCCGCGATCACGAGGGAACAATTGATAGTGACTGCATTTTGAAATCGGCACAGTCATGAAGTCGCTGCGTGTGTTTCATAATTTCAAGCTGGACATTCTTGACGAGAATTGGATCAAATCTGTCTGGGATACCGAGTTCGTCGTCTATGACGAGCCGCCTGACGAGTGTCTCGAGTATCTGGAGAGCGACGACGTGAAGCGGCTGCTGCACGAGTCTCGCATCGAGTTGAAGGCATGGCTTGTCGCGAACGAGCACGAGACTCCCGAATTCTCGTGGCAGGCCTTGATGATGCTGAACATCAATATGCGTGGTTTGCTTGCCATGCTGGGTTACATAATGAAGACAGGCCAGCAAGAGACAGATAAAGACTCTCGGCAGGCCTGTCTGGAAGCTACAAGTTTGTATCTTATGTTCCTCACGATACCTGGCAGCAACGCATTCAGAGTTTACCATCCGAACTTATACCAGAGAGCGATTGAGACATTGAAAATGTCAGAGAGCTTATTCTCCTCCGTTAAAAACAATAAAGGGATAAATATGACAAATTCGAGTATCGACGATGAATTGTCGTTCTGTTCCAGTCTGTTGCATTCCGAGAGATCGAGACTCATGCGAGGATTAGACAGGATTATTTCTGATCTCGTTACAATGTTAAAATCATTTCGCTTTAAAGAACATGCCGAGTCCTTGGATGTTACAATACGCATATTGTTAAATATCACAAGACAAGAAATGTACATCAAGTCTCACGACAATTCTGGAATAACGTCTTTATCTCAGAATGCATTTGCAGCTCTGCAAGAGCTATGCAGTAGCAATCATGGTACTGTAGGTTTAACTATAACATTAATAGCGCAATACATGTTGCCTGATCTGTTATTTCACCATGTAAATGCCCAACCGAAGTCTATAACCATTGTACACGAAGCAGCCATATATTTTCTAAAAAATTTATTAACGATTCATGAGCAGGAAACCATGCAGGGAATCGTCACTTTAATACATCAATTAATGGTAAACTGTCCAGAAAGATTAGAAGGCCGTCAAAAGCAAGCGGGTGTTGTAATAAAACTGTTGAATATATGTAACGAAGTTATGATTCTCGGTATTTTTAGAGACATAGTATTATTCTCACATAATAATAAGATATCTTGTAGATTATTCGCGCAGGAAATTGTAGGAAAGCTCTTGACAGAATCTTCTCTATTAAACAACAATTTAAACAGAAATGTCAAGATGAAAATCAGAAGGATTTCGATAGCCATTGTAATGTCTCGCTGTATAGATCGCTCTGCTTTAGTGAGAGGAAGAGCTATGGCCACGCTTGCTTCATTCTCTGATTGCAACGATGACGCCGACAAGGCGATTTTTAAAAGTATATTCGAAGCTTCAACCTCATCAAATAAAACATTTCCCATGCTTAATGATCTAAAAGAAGCATTGTTAGAGGACGTTGATCTGCTACCAGGATCAGCCGCTTTAATTGCAATGTTGTTGGACAGAATCAACGATGAGCGCGCACTGGTGCGACGAAGTGCTTTGAAGATCTCGAGAAACCTATCCATCATGTTCCCATCGCTAGTAAGTAAAATGATGCATGTAATAAGCGATCGTTGCAGAGATTCCACCTTGACTGTGCGCCAATTTGCCGTGCATGTTCTATCTGAGATTCTGCAGGAGTTTCCTCACAATTCAAGTCTTCTCGACGAATGGATACAGGCTGTTGTACCGCAGATATATGACATCGAGGTAAAAGTACAAGATAAAGTATTGGAATGTCTGGGAAACGTGTTGATAAATAGAATGACGAACGTCACTAAGTATATTCCGAATGCTGCGAATAGTTTGCCGTGGAGGATTCTGGATAGATTGAGTAATCTGAGAATGAGGAAACATTTGTCGAAAGCTTGCAGCTTGTGGGTAAAGAACGGCGTTATTACCAAGTCTATGATATCGAATTTGCAATCGCACATCGGTACAGATAATACTGTAGGCGCGTGGATATTGTTAGCTGCTTTAGCTGAGAATATGAAAATTCCGAATATAGATAAATATATCGCGGATTATAAGCAAATTATTCGAAAGAACGATTTCCACGCTAGTTTAGTTTTACACGTTTTGAGGCATGCTTGGTCCATCTTGAATCATGATTGCCTCGAGGATCTCTATCAGCATCTTTACAAATGTATTTGCCACTTCGAAATCAATTTCAACTTAATCAGTATCTGTCTGGATATTTTAAATAGTATTTTACGATATTTACATGTCGACCAGAGCAGTCACGTGATAGAATCGGATATGGTGGAACTAATGAAATTGTCGGAGATGGAGATTCAAGATTTGTTAAAGGAGAACAGAAGTTGTACGCAAGATACAGTGAAAATCAGAGCTGTATTTACACTGAGTCACGCATCGCTTTTCTGCACCAACAAGATTTCGTCGTCAACTTTACGAATTTTTGAACGATTATTGTTGCAATGGGAATCGCTACCAGATACGATGAAAGAAATAAAAGATCTACAGGCATCCGCGGTGATCCTTCTTTGTCAGCAAGCGCTGAGAGATCGCGAAGTCGCGAAAAAAGTCACACCGATACTTGGTAACATAATGCGTCAAGAAACGAATTCATTAATAAAAACATCGGTGAAGATAAACGCTGCGAAAGCGTTAGCCGATATCTGCGTGAGATTTACTGCTCTTGTGGAGCCGTATCTTCCGGACTTATGCATCAGCATGAAGGATCCGAATCCAGCCGTACGAGAAGCTATAGTGGTGATATTTATTGAGTTATTGCTTGAAGATTTTATAAAGATGAAGGGACCATTTTTCTTTCACATATTGACGATGCTATCGGACACAAATAGCATGATACGCGAGTTAACGACCTTTCTAGTGGAAGAGAGACTTTTAATGAAGAACAAAACTTTGATTTCTCAGCAATTTCTGGAGAGCATATATCATTATAACAATTGTCGCTCCCGGAAAGTGTACTGCGGACACAGAATGCTCGAACAAGAAATGAAGGTTCTAACTCTGCCTGGAAGAGCAAATCAAGAGAAACGTAATGTCATTTATGAATTTATGTTGGAACATTTGGACATGTCCGCCAAGTCTGAACTCGTTGTGAAACTGACCAAGTATATACTTCGCGAGTTATGCGATGAGAATTCTATCGATGTTACGACCGAGGAAGGTGCATGCGTCTTGAGAGATGCAATGTTCATACTCAACAATAATCGTTTGCAACTATCTCCTAGTGAAAGACATAAAGATGATACGGAGCTCGATGAAACAAGCTTGACTCCCTCAAGTACACCTAACAATGTTTTGAATGTCATTATAACGGCATTGAAAAAACATAATTTAGATATTTTATTACCTACGTTAATCACGCTTAAGAAGAAACTAGTTACGTTGAAGTCCTCCTTGGAGGAAGATGTGGACAGATTGTTATTCAAGATTTATTCGGAATATGAAAAAGAACAGCTGGTCGATTTATTAGATGAATATCCTGAATTAGAAAAAGAAATGGATTCTTATCAACGGTATGTATGTCAGTTTATAAATGACTACATCATTTTTTTCTAATATATAATAAAATCATAAAGTTCTTACGCATATTGATTTTCTACAAAAGATAAAAACTAGCTTTGACTTAGTCTTAACGATTTGATTATGAAAGAGATGAATTGAAGTTTGTATATTTTTGCACGAAATTTTTTAATAATTTATTTCATTAAAAATATATACTATATAAATATATGTTATGTAATTATGTAATGTTTTAGGAGACTGAAAGATAAAATTAATTCAGAAAACGATGACAGTCAAAGTAGTTCACCCAGTATAAGTAGCAAGGACTCAGATGTACGTAAGCGAATACCCCGAGTTTTACTTCAGCGTATTTCGCCTTCGACACACACATCTGATAACGAGTTAATTACAAATCCGGTACATCTGGAAAGATTGTTGCTACAAACCCCACCTCCAGAGCCGAGCTTTAGTACTAGCACGCCTACATTGACGCAAAGTCCAAAATCGTATTCTAGCGATTTTCCCGCTAAAAGAAAAAGATCGAACGAGCGAGAAATGTCACCGAATATTTCTCGTAAAGATCTAAAGGTCAGCGATGACTGAACTGATTGATGTGAACTGATTAATGCCGATCTCTTTTAAATATCACGTCTATGGAATCAATGTACAAATTTACCTACCTCGTAACTTTCGCTGCACGTGAAAAGCCGTCTGCGAAATCGTACACGTGCGAGTCTCTAATTCTTTTTGCAAATCTACAAATAGATATATGTATAAGTACATTATATTATAAATTGTAGATTTTTCATACGACTTTTGGATATTGCCACTTACCCTTACTCGTGTGCGATAGAATATTGTTATGCAAGTTCTTCATGATAGAAACATTTTCAACTGTAAGATGGATCAGATCACGTATTTCCTCGGCCTACATTAACACACTATGTCTTAATCATTCAATGAGAATATAAAATATATGATTTCATGATAACTCGATACGTACTTCGTCAAGTAACTCTTTAAGCTTTTTATTTTGAGCTATTTGAAGGTGTACGTCCTGCAAGAATCCTCTGCCAAAAGTACTGCTGTTGCTTCGGCTCTGGAAAAATTAGTACATTATGTGGTAATTCCGAGACTGTTCATTTGCGTGAAAATATTTTCAGTAAAAAGGTATATAATCAAAAATAAATATTTATAATTACTATGTGTACACAATACTTCTGTATTGTGTTTTTTAATCATAAATGAATTTTAAATCATAATGTTAAGTTGATTCGAAAGCGAAGTTTTTTTTATTAAAACTTATTTGCACACATGATTCATGCGCCAACGTATTATTCGAGACGGTATACTTTAGTAATTGGTCAAAGTTCTTTCTTTTTCGATACATTTTTAATAATTACAGAAAAAGTAAAAATACTAACGGCACGCAAATCAGCCATACGATCGCGGACCATGATGAGTATTCCTTTAGAATCGGCATGTAACTGATAATTCTGTGAGGAATAAATACAGTATGCTTCGTCTTATCTCTCTTATCAGTGCACTATGAATATCGAGTAAAATCCGTTCTGCCGTTTCGTACCTTGTCGATACATTATTAACGGAGAAGCACTTTGCGAGTGCTTGTTCGACTGAAACGCGTGACACGCTTCTAACGTGTGCACATAGGTAGAAGATACTTTGCATCTGAAATGAAATAGGAAATGGGCACTTAGCAGTTGTGCGTCAGAAGGCCGTTGCAATTATACATTTCTTTATCTAATTTATTATTTAGAGAGCGATAAATTATGTTAGTGTTAAAAGATGTTATTTGTAAAATTATAATACTAAAGACGAGGTAGTTACATTTTTAAAAGCAATTTTTATCACTCAACATTAATCATTCTTTTTCTTGTATCTAGAAGTTTCTAGTTTTTAATATTAAAATTAGTAACGCTCATTTAAAATAAAATTTGATAAAAAACATTTTTGACACTAACTTATTATAATATTAAAAGTAAGATTAGTTTAGATTAGTTTACAATATGAATACTGCCAGATTCTTTTTCTTATATATTTCTTATATATTTCTTATATAAAAATATTTATAAATTTATTTATGAGGCACATAAATAATGTGTCTTGAAATAAAATGTAAAATTGTTTTAATAAGTTGACATTTGATAAATATTTCAAAAATAATTATTTAGAAATTTTCTGGAAAATATTTTATTCTATATTTTAATTAAATTTAATATTTAAAAACAGTAGAAAATAATACAAAACAGAAAAGAAAAACTATTTTAAAATATTAATAGTTATATTAAGTTGCTTTTATTATAACAAACTATTTTAATTATTTTTAATTGGTTGAAAAATAAATTTAATTTTATTGATAAAAATATATATGTAATTGTTAATTATTACTTGTCACTTACAATTTGCAATAAATTTAATATTACAATATGAAAGAAAGAACTCACCAAATAGAATTGTAAAAAAATTTTAAATGATAAATGTAGTTTTTCATTTATTTTAAAACAATTTTAATTTATAACATTCCGAATACTATGTGAACTATTCTGTGATATTTCATAAACCAAACCTGGCTAATTTCATTATATGTACATGCATATATAAATTATATAAGCAAACAGAAATTAATGATAAACATTAAGCAGGAGTACAAATAGTATTAATTTAGCAATAGTTGTATAATAGTATACGCGCATATAATATGTTTCAAGGAACAATGATCGAAATTGTTTCATATAACGAAATATATTTGTAACATATAATTTTATACATTAGAAGTCACCTGCTTTCTTTACAGAGAACTTTATTATTATTTCTTTTGCATTTTTTCGTTAACAATAACAATAACTACATCTAATGAACTGTGCTGTTTGTTAGGAAGACAGGAGTACTTATTATTTTTCTACAGAGCTAAAATTGTTACAAAATATTTAAATATTATTTTAAAGTAAAATGTTTAAATATCACTGTGTTTAACTTCGATAGAAGTTTATTTTTTAATAACGGAGTAATAATATAAACAATATTTTATGCGTTCAATTACTATAATTTTTTAAAGATTATCCAGTGTGCGTCAATATTCTATTTTATGTATATAATAAAATATTTTAATTTCTAACAAATGACTTTATCGCCTTGCACATCCCTTACACAATAGAATAGATAAAAGATCTGGAATTTATATCTGTACCTACAATAAGAAAATATTTATCTCAAGGCAAATCAGTCAGTCTTATAAACTCATTAATTTCAACAAATTAATTGATGTTCTTCTCATTAATTATATAATAATCAATATAATTATTTTGTAAAGACTGCTGATATATAGGTAAAATTTTCATTGCATGTAATCGCATGAAATTACTGCTGAAATGAAGTTTATAAAATTTATTAGGGAATTTTCGATTGGACATACTAGTGCATATTAAAGCCGTACACTGATTTAATCTGAGCGTAAAAAAAA
>Ga0157363_1007712_pt1 | contig 10207 bp, 3 predicted proteins | sample AttsexASBM1_FD_111477 | JGI IMG/M metagenome (GOLD analysis project Ga0157363, IMG submission 111477) | Fungus gardens microbial communities from leaf cutter ant in Ribeirão Preto, State of São Paulo, Brazil - Atta sexdens ASBM1 | ecosystem: Host-associated > Fungi > Mycelium > Unclassified ...
AATTTGTTATATTATAATATTCCATATATCATATTTTTTTTTGTAATTTATTATATATTATTTTAATTCTTTTTCGGCTCAAACTTAGCAATACGTCAATAATTTTTTAAAATATTTTTTAATAAGTCGGAATATATTCAGCTTATTGTAAAGAATATGCAATTTTTTTAATGTGTTCATCAAATTTTTAGAATTTTATGTTTCACATATTCAAAACTATTTTCTCCTTGTGCTCTCCGATTATTTAGATTCAATTCCAGCGATAAAACAATTTTCTCGCGCGCTTCCGTTTACTAACTTTCATTCTCATCTCTATCATTCTTTTTTCTACCTTTGATATCTCGAGAAATTCCCAAAACAGCATGACGTCTCCGTGAAAGTATCGTTTACTATGAACATTGCATACTTCCGATAATTCTCGTGTGATTCCGATAGGGATGTATTTAACGGCAAAATTGTTGGACGCTATGTTGCGAAAATATATATATATATATAGCTTTTACTTTTTAAAAATTGCTCAAGTTGTCATTGAAAGTACAATATCATAATTATCCCAGACCTCACTTAAATTATCAAGACTATTAAAATTTTAATTATTATAGTTGTCAAAATTACATAAATTATTTACTATTTCATTTAAATCTTAAAAATTCTAGTTTTTATAAAATAATTTTCTAAACGAGCTGTTCTTTTAAAAATGAACTTGATATATTATATTTATATTGGATCTAAAAGATTGATACATTTTGTTGAATAAAATCTTACAAAATAATTGAGGCAAACTTGCTCTTTTCATAAATAATATTATTTTTATATAAACTCGTTTACAAATTTAACTTTACGAAACACAAAAAGATATAAACACGCGTTACTTTTTTCAGAAAATATATACTATAGAATTAATTCAATATATAATAAAAATTATTAATTTCCATTTTAAAGAAAATTATATTGTTTCCTCATAATAATAATTATTATTTCATATTATATCTATTTTTGTCTCATTTAATGACAGTGAAAACATTAAAAAAATTTCAATTTTGAGAAGATTTATTAATTGTTATTTGAAAGTTTTAGAAATTATGTGTGTATGGAATACTTTACTGCAAATCTTATTTATTATGTACAAGATTGATAAATAAAAAAAATTATAATGTTTAAAAATTGACAATTTTTTTGTTTATTTAAAATAGGAAAGAAATATTTCATTAGACATTCTTTATTTTCTCTTTACACGTGATAACAAAATTATTTTTTACAAAAATGGAATTTAAAAACGATTGAGAAAAATATTGTTGAAATATTGTTACAATTATATACAATGTAATTTCTCTAGTCACACTCCTGATCACTGATCGCACCCTCTTGGTTTCCATGCGGTGGTGCACACAGTGCGAATCGCGCAGCCGCCTGAACACCTCGGGAGAGATTGGCCTCGCGTTGTGATCGCGTGCGAAAAAAGGATAAAAGAAACGGGGGTGCTGTAGAAAGAAGAGAATAAGAGAGAGAGAGAGAGAGAGAGAGAGAGAGAGAGAGAGAGAGACAGAAACAGGTGAGAAAGACCTCGAGGTATTCGGCGTCTTTGAACGGGGTGCGAGTCGAGTGATATCTATACTGCAAAGCATGATATTGTTATCCATGGCATTGCGTGGGCGTCGCGGCTTCGAGATTCGTACCCTCTAGCCCTATTATTGACTTGGGGTTGGTTTGGCAGCCATGACAAGGGGTTGCATTCGCCGCGAGATTGCCAGATGGCGCGGCGTGTGCGGTCCACCCTCCCTGGAATGCTCTCGGCGAGGATCCTGCCGACGCTGTCGAGCCCCACGGGTCCATCGACGACACTGAGGGCAATCGACGGCGACCAGGAAGAACGCATTCGACGCTGAGCGTTGCCGTGAAAGTGTGAGTGCGTGGCCGCGCGCGAACAAACGTCGCGCGTGTCGAAGTGGGATCCGCGCGGGAGCGGAAGCGGTGCGGAAAGTCCATTTCGGAGGGCTGCCTTTGTCGTTTAGGACGGATGGTAGGCCCGACGGTTCCGTTACGAGGGCGCGAACAGTATTTCCGGAGGAACTTGAGCGGGGGTCGAGGGGATTGCCGGAAGCCTAGTGTTTGCTGGACCGGAACTGAGCGGGATCGAGCCTGGCGGAGCAAAATGCAAGTCGGTCTTCGGGAGTGCCGTCCACCATTTTGGGTGCGCGGAGGTTATTCTGTATCCCTCACGGAGGCATCAGGATGCTCGCGATATTCTCTTTGGGAATGATCTCTCCTTTTTCCTCTCATTCTCCCTCATCCTCTCTTTTAATTTCCTTTTCTCTGTTTTGACGTTTTTCGGTAAGGAAAGAGTGAGTGGTTTCTGGAAAGGAATCGGTATCGCGACGTCACTGACACAAAGATCAGCTGGATTGCCCTACTGTCCTTATGCGTCGTTGAAAAAATCCTGGGATGTTCCGGGACGTCATGACCGCCCCGATGCCATGGAACTGGAGCCATTTTTATGTGTTGCATGCCGGGAGGAGCGGCTCTCTCGCTGGAAACTGGGTTACCGCGTCGCTTCCGTTCGAATTTCTTCTCCGCTCGTCGCCCAGAGACTGGTAGTTTTATGTATTGTGGTTAAAAAACGTGCTCCCTGGTTTGTTGAGATATAATTCTATACGCGGTGTCGATGCTAGTAAAGGAAATTCGTGCAGGCAGAAAAGGCGTGAGTTCGGATTTTGGGGGTGAGAAAAAGTGGTACGTTGTGATGTTAGTCAAGTGACTAACGATTGTCAAGTATACAGAAGCAGGGATTTGAACATTAAGATAACAGATTGTAGATTTCTGCTGCATTCATCACAGCATTTTGTGCGGAGACAGAAATGTGGATCTACATACATAAGGAAAGGGAAACGTGTTGAGGAAGTGAGGGGAGAGTGCGCGAATAGATTTCGTGGATCGTGGTAGTTGTCGGGGCATATCATATGGGAAAAGGAAAAGAGCGGATTAATTAATGAAGAATAGATTATTCTTTTTCTTCTTTTGGCGGACTTCTCATGAAGTATTATGCGGGCAAAGGAGATTCGTGTGTTAATGGTGAAGAAATGTTGGCCAGATATTTAAAACTAACTATATTGAGGATAGCAATAATTGATCTGGGTTAAATTGATGAAGTTGTCAAAGAAAATCGTGCAGAGACGCGCATATATGTGTTGACCGAATTGCGAACTTGTCGAGAAAAATTGCGCAGGTGAAACAGACTAGGTCGGTTCACTGAAGGGGGATAAATGTGATCAAATTCAAGGGTGTGCGAAAGCAGTTATGAAGTGCGAACAGATTTTGTGAATCGATAGACTTGTTGATGAACATCGGGCAAGAAGAGAAGATTTAGGAAAAGAAATACTGGGAATAAAGATCTTACGCGGTGTAATTAATATTTAGACTGACAGATGCTGCGTGGATCCATGTATTGAGTGAGGAAATACGTGGTACCTGCGTTCGATGAAAATATTTCGCGATTGACTGTTATTAAGGATTTCGAAAGAGAGAAGTACCGCTGCCTTGTGTTCAATATAATCAATATGTAATTAATATGATTAATATCGAGAAAAAAAACGTACAAGTATGCAGATTGGAGGAAAACGAATCTGTGCTCGGAGAAAAGAAATGGCGCGACGGAGATATTCTTATTCATATTTTCGAAAAATTTGATGAGCTAATATCCTTTTCAAAGAAAGTGATATCGTTTCGTGATAGGAAAACTGCAGATCCATTAATAAAAATAGGAATATAAAAACTATATGGATCATTTAAAAAATGCCACCTGTGTGCTCCAGAAAATTAAAAATCATCTGAACAAATCCCCGTGAATCTGAAGAAGTATCCTTTATGCAGAAAAGTATTTAGAGCATTTTGTGAATTTTGTTCGCTCCAATAGAATTTTCTTCTTTGCTTGGGAGAAAGAATTCTTCCTAAACGAAATTGTAAATTTTTAACGCCAAGAAAAACTGAAGATTTTGTTGGTATGAAACATCTTCTGCATGTCGAAGTAAACCATCGATTTTTACTCCTCTCGAAGATTTGTCCGTCTGTCAAGGAACATCGCAAATGCCTTGTTTAAGAAATATCATCATTAATAGAAAGAATTACGATGTATAAATTCATGATAATGAAAACTGTAGATATTTATCTGATGATTTTAAGTGACGGATCTTTTTAACGATTAGGATTATCAGAAAGAGAAACCTTCTATGAAAAAATGCAGAGAGATTTGAAGAATTCGTGGGAGAGAGACGATTGTTAAAGGATCTGAGTCTCAAAGAGTGATAATCGATGGAGCTTGATGGAAGGAGGATAAATCTGAAGAATTTTGTTCGCATGCGGAAAAATCGCCAAATGTATTACTCTTCTAAGGACATGGCACAAAATTAGACTGATAGACGTCGAGAACGATGGAGATCGAGTGATTTCGGCAAAGGACCGACAAGTAGTTTTAGATGTTTTGTATGAGTCAGTGAAATCGATTGGTGTGTCAATTGTTAGTGCTTCGGAAAGTGCTTCCCCGAGTTTTTCCTCGTCAAAGGATTACGCGTGGTGGCGGATCCTTCCGTTTCGCGAGACGTGAGTATTCTATCACGCCATTTTGTCTCATCGGGATAAGTGTGTGTAGGGATTAATTGAATTGAATAGGTCTTCTTTCTAGAAAGAACATTGAATCCAGAAAGAAAGTTGAATCAATCAAAAGGATTTTATTCTAAAAGTATCAAAGAGAAAGATTTTTATTTTTATGTCACTTTTTTTATATTTACATTCTGTTCACAGTTTTTATGCTAGAAACGATCCACTTAACTCTCTGTTAAAATTTTGTGTTGAATTTTTAACATATCCGAGAGTAAATTGACATAATGTGATTGTGTCATTTTGTGTTAAAGTGATATTGAATATTTCTTATTTGTTAAAACAACATAATTTATGAATAAATAACAATATATTTTATAATGTAAATGTCGTGAAAATAAATGAATAAAATGTGTAAATTTTTTTTAGCATATAAATATTAAATTTATTACATGTTAATTTAATGTATTATAAATGTTAATTTTAATGAGGAACACGATTGCTTGAAAATTGTGTTACGTTTTTTATGTTAATTTTTTACATATTTGTTACTTTCTAATATATTTGTATTAACACAAAAATTTAAGTGGATTGTTTAAGGCAGATGAAGTGTGTTAAATTTAATGTATTAAATTTTCAACTATAATGAAAAAAGTTCTATACAGAAAATTTCACGTGTCTCAAATAGTACATTCAAATTTTTGTGTTTTTTACACTAGATGAATATATTTACATTATGTAAAAACAAAAAATGTAACGCTTTAACACAATTTGGAAACAAATTGTGAAAACGTATTTCTTTATAATATTAACATTTAATATGGTAAATTAACATATGTATATACCTTTTATTCATTTATCTTGAAATTTATGTCATAAAACTGCGTTTTTTATGTTATTTTATTGTTTATTATAAATCGTATTATTTTAACACTAAAAAATGTTAAATATCAATTCAACACAAAATATTCAAATAATATGATTACATTATATTAAATTAACACTTAGAGTTGTTAAAAATTTAAGCCAAAAGTTTTTATAATCGATTTTAACACAAGTACAAAATATTTTATTATGTATTTTGGTTAATATATTTGGTTAGTAAACGGCATTTTTGTTACGAAACAAATAGCAAAAATAATAATAAAATAAGATAGTTATAGAATGTTTTTCTATGATTAAATTAATTATGTATTTTTATTATAGAAATATAATTTGTTCAAATAATAAAATGATTAATAATAAAATAATTGAATTGTTAATGTTACGTATCATAAAAATTACTTTGAATAAAATTAAAAGACATATAAATAATTTGCGGTAAAATAAATATTTTATAATCAAATTAATTTTAAGAATTTTATAATAATAAAATCATGTATTGTGAATAATTTAAATTCTTTTTGTAATTGTAACGTATTATTTATAAAGAGATTTCTCTAAAATATTTTTATAAAAACAATATTGTTTTTACACGAGTCAATGTACTAATATAATAATTTAATAAATAATATTTTAACATAAACGATGTTTTACTTACGGAAGTAATTTTTTTATTTGAAAAAATAAAATTTTTTAACCTGTATTTTTTAAATATTGTATTTTCAACGTTGTTGAATAAAGGAAATTCATTCAAATTTGCTCAGAAAAAAATATTAATATTTAATATAACAATTATAAATTTAATTTTATTAAAAAAAATGTTTCGTACAATTCTTTATATATATATATATATATATATATATATATATATATATATAAATTATGTCACTAATGCTGTAAATATTATATATATATCCGTCACACTATAAAATTTGAGAAATAACATTTAAAAAATAACAATTTTAAAGGAATCATATTTAATAAAAAGCATTGAAATGGCATTCCATTACGAAACAAATAGCAATATAAATTTTAGAATTTTCTCTTAAGAAGAGAAACGGAGGCTGGGGGCGTGGCGAAGATGAAAGAGCAGGGCCGAAACAGGGTCAGGAATCAGTACGGTGGCAACCTGCAGCCCCCATCTCACCCCCATATACTGGTATATAAAGCCTGAGGAAAGCGCTAACCTACATGCTCATTCGTATGGCAAATCATATTCAGTTCGCAAAATGAAAACCACCCGCGATGCACACGTCATCACATCTGTTTCTGTCTCCTACTTGCTTCCCTTCTAGCGACTGGCACGATGGTGAGAATTTTCTTTTAGAATAGGTAAAAAAATCGCGGAAGTTTGATTTTAAGGAAAATCTCCTTTCTCTGGTATGTTCCCATACACAGTATACACAGTATACACAGTATACACAATATACACACACTTAGAAACTTTAATATATTGAAATTTTATTATAAATATAATAAATTTTTTAAATGTTTTTCGTTTTTATTTAATTATATTATATAATGTATTATATATGAATATGTATGTATAGTATATTATATATTTATAATATATATTATAATATTATTGTAATATATAATATATTATAATATATACGTTACATATTATATACTAATAATATTAATATATTATATATATTTGTATACGTTATCGATTATATTATTGTTTTATTTTTTTTCTTATTTTTAGAAATTGTGTTGTTATTTTTCTTTGTCTTTCTTGAACTCTGGAGATAAGAAAACGGGGGTTCCTAAAAATTATTATCACACTTTTGCTAAAAGTTCCTTAATTAAATGAAATAAAAACAAATTAAATTTTAGTTAAAAGAAATGGGAAATGCTCTTTGTTTCTATATTATTTATATTATTAAATATCAGAAAATATATTAAGTAGCAAAAATATATGAAGCATATTAATATCAGGATGGAAAGTAAAAAATAGCAATCTGTATTAAATATATAATAGTTTCTTTATTTACATATTGTACGTTTTACTAATGTTAATAATGTTTCACAAGTAAAATTTCACTGAAGTTATATATATATATATAACTCTATATATATATATATATATATATATATATATATATATATAAAATTTCACTGAAGTAATAATACAGATTGGCTACTTCATCTTGTGAAAGAATGAAAAAATTGATGAGTCGTACATATCATGTCTGTAGAAGTCTCTTTGTGAATGCGAACGCGTAAAATGACATTATTACGTATATCTAATTATGCTTTGAATTTTTTTTCTCTATTATTTAGAGAGATTTATAGTTGACAAAAATCTGCAGCTAGAAAATTTGGATGCAAATGTAAGAGATATTTAATTAGAGGAAGGAAAATATAATAGTACAATAAAAAGGAGAAGAAAATCCTAGTTAAATATTTCCAGAATAAATTAGGATTCATCACAAGAGCCTTGTGAATAATATTTTTCTCAAGTAACGATCTCTTATCCGAAATTAATTATCAAATAATTCCCATCAATCTCATTAATATTTGTTTGTCACTTATTTATGTCAGATATTTATTTTATTAATTGTTATTAATCATTGAATCAATAATATATCACGATGTTCACGGGGAATATATAAATTTGTTATTAGAAGCAAATTTGTATGTTTTATTGTAAGTAACGATATCATTAACAATAATTATTGTTCGGGAAACGTCGTTGATGCGAACATCAAGATAGAACAGAAGATCTAGATAGAACAGAAATGAACCAGACGAATAGAATTTAGAATACTTTTTAATTCCGAAGGCATTATAAGATATTATAAGATATATAAGATATGTAATACATATATAATATATATATATATATATATACAAGATATACAGGGTATTTGAAATAACGCCCACTAATCATATACGCTCACTAATCATAGCTATTTTTAATAAAAAACTGAGTTGAAAAATCCTCATTTCGCAATTTTGACAATAGATGAGATATTAATTTCTAAACATTGCCGAATAAATGGACAAAATCGATGTAAAGACAATTTTAAGATATCTTTCAGTGTTTCTTGTGAAATATTTTGAAGATATTTTTTAAAGAACTCTTAAAGATATCTTAAAGTTGTCTTAAAGTTGTCTTATATGTTGATTTTAGACATTTTGCTCACATTGAGTAACTAAAAAAAAAAAGTATTGCGAAAACTGCAAAATGATAGAGGATTTTTCGATTCAGTTTTTTATTAGGCACTATATAATGATAGTAAGCATTATTTTAGATATATCCTGTATCTCTCTCTCTCTCTCTCTCTCTCTCTCTCTCTGTGTGTGTGTGTGTGTGTGTGTGTGTGTGTGTGTGTGTGTGTGTACAGTGCGACTGTACTCACGAGCGTGGAACTTCGGTGTGCATTCGTGATTAATATTCTTTAAGATTTTCGCAAATAATACTTATTCGATATTCGAAACGCGACAGAAAATATTTTCAGACATTATTTATATTGTTTGCAATACCGGTAATTGGGCGCCAGCCACGAATAATCTTGAGCATGCCACTTTTTCACGGAATTAACAAAGATTTTACTCAAAATATAAAGATCTCTAAAGAATTGCGAACGCCGATGATTTTCACAACCGACTGCTCAGCTACAGTATTAGTAGAAGAGCGATTCGTGGTTAGGAACAGAGGATATTTTGGAGAACGAGCAGGATAATGCAGCAATAGAATATTCAGAATTTGTATTGTAACAAAGAATAATAACAAAGATGTATTCTCTTAACCGTTTACAATGCTCTATTTACGCTGATTAATAATTTAATGGTTATACGCAATATTTCGGAGGCACGCAGGCGACGGCAGGTTCGTGATAAATCTTATCGTATTTGATTGATCGCGAGCCATCTCGCGAATCGCGATAGCACCGAGTATCCTTGCGCGCGAGATGTGACTGACATCATCAAGCGATAGTATGACTGATTTTTTCGGCTGCTCGTAAAATTCTCATCTGAATTCTTCTTGCAGGAGTGTCTTCAGGATATAATAGGCTTCTTTTCAGACAATCTCTGCTTCCGATTTCGATGTGATTTCTTGGCAGAAGTTTCCTCATGATATTGATAATGGGGATCTCTTGCTTGCATTTTGGCGCAGAGTGGCCATTCCTTGTTGCTGCTTCAGTCGCTGTCTTTAGCCTTTTCTTGTCGTTATCAGTAATTTATCGAATTTATCGACAGAATAACAAGTTCATAAATAGGGCATTGATTGAGAAAATTCAAAACAATAATATCATCTGCGTGCTATCTCTTCTCTGAATGGTTTCGCGCCTCCGATATCTTCTACGTATCTTCTTCCTTGCCGCCAGTTAAGGTGGTGAGATGCTTCGTACAATGAATATCACATAGGAATCATCGATTATCCTAAGTAAATTCGCAAACAGTAATAATATTTTGCAGGACGTAACAAAAAAATTGCTGGAAAATCATGATAAGCACCGACGCGCCCGCCCTCCGAGACACAAAACGATAATGCTATGTTATTTTGGTCAAGTCAGATGATCCTTGTAAGGGACAGTAAAAAACATTACATCACAACATATATGTACACACACATACACACACACACACACACACACACACACACACACACACACACACACACTCTCTCTCTCTCTCTCTCTCTCTCTCTCTCTCTCTTTGTCACTTTGCAGAGATTCGCTGTCTTTATACCGTCGTAACTTGACGAAATTTCGCCTGAGTTGAA
>Ga0157363_1007713_pt1 | contig 10206 bp, 5 predicted proteins | sample AttsexASBM1_FD_111477 | JGI IMG/M metagenome (GOLD analysis project Ga0157363, IMG submission 111477) | Fungus gardens microbial communities from leaf cutter ant in Ribeirão Preto, State of São Paulo, Brazil - Atta sexdens ASBM1 | ecosystem: Host-associated > Fungi > Mycelium > Unclassified ...
AGAATATATGAGAAAAATCATAATCGCTATTGATACGATATTTTATATACGCAAATTTTTTTTTTAAATAGTAATAAAGCGGAAAGGAAATGCTGGTAATTGTTTAGAATTCCTTCCTTCCCCTTTTCATCTCTGATTTTTTGATAAAATTAGGCTTATTTGACACGTTTCTGTATGAAATAAAGGAATTTGACCGAAAAAATGCGACACAGTCCCGCGAAGTGAAATATTAATAATTAAAATTGACTAGTCAGGTCTTGGAGGGTAGCGGGAAGAGGAGAAAAACGGAACGTTCCACAATGTTCCAATCACAAATATGTATATGTATATGTGCAAAGGGTTCCTGCCTCCACCCTTCCATAAAACTAAAGTCAATTTTATTAAAATTAAATCTTGTTTTGCGTGCCAAGTTGGAAACCCACAAATGATTCCACTTTCCATATGAGTTTATAACTTTTCATACATAGCGAGAACAGAGAAGTTTTTTCATGGCTGACAGACTTGTTAACCTAAATAGTCCGTCAACTTTATTCATTAATATCTCGCTTGGCAGGACAGTGTTGCAATTTTTTCGGCCAAATTTTTTCATTTCATACAGAAACACATCGAATGAGCTTAATTTTATCAAAATCGGAGGTAAGGAATTCTAAACAATTATCGAAATGCGTAATCTTGTTGCGAAATAATTTACGAGATCGTCACCTCGTCATTTTTTCTGATTTGCCAAGTTGAATCTTGAATCATCATTCATTATCAGTATTTTATAACATAATGATTATGTCGTTGATTATATCATCTCCGATACTTGAGAAGAAAGACGGAAGCCGTTAAGATTAGAATTGGAAATTGGAAGTATTTTAAGGTATTTATATTTCAGAAGGCAGAACATGAATTATATTATAAATAACATGAATTTTATTGATAAAATTTTAAAAGTGGATTTTAAAGTGAATAAAAAATCAATATCTGAAAATCTGCTAAAATTTGTAACATAGTTCAATAGGGATGTTTTAAAAATATATAGAGGATGCTCTAGTTCTATGTTCTAAAGTCATCCTTCAGAAAATTGTATTATGTAGGGAATTTGAAGAATTAAATTAGATTGTATTCTATTTGCATTTATAACATAATGAGGTTTCCTAATAATATATATATCTTTATCTTCACTTTCATATCTTGTTTTATCCATTTATATATTTGTATAACAAAGTGAATGTGCGCTCGTAAATCATTTCTAATCAAATTAGCTGTTGAGTTATATAAAGAAGCTATTTCATAATTTAATAATTTAAATTTTTTTAGCGCACAGTTTGTGATTTAAATAAAGAAATTGTGTCCAGATGTATATCATACACACGACAACACAATGAAGTGCCACTACGAAATATTAGGAATTGCAAGAGATGCCCCTGATGATGAAATAAAAAAAGCATACAGGAAACTAGCATTGAAATGGCATCCAGACAAGAATCTCGAAAGTCCAGATGAAGCTAAAGAACAGTTCCAGCTTGTCCAGCAGGCATGGGAGATATTGAGCGACCCCCACGAACGTGCTTGGTACGACAATCATCGAGAGGCTATCTTGAAGGGTGGTATCGGAGAGGATTACAAGGATGACTCCATTAATCTTTTCCCATATTTCTCTCTCTCATGCTTCAAAGGTTATGGAGATGATGAGAAGGGTTTCTATACCACCTATAGAAACGTTTTTGAGCAATTAGCAGCAGAGGACGCCGAGTTTGTCAAAGACAGTGAGTCCGACGAAGAGGTTCCTAGCTTCGGCGACTCCCAGAGTTCATACGAAGATGTGGTAGGCGATTTCTACGCCTACTGGCAGAGTTATAATACCAAGCGATCCTATGCTTGGCTGGATCCGTACGATATACGTGAAATGCGGAATCGACGCATTCTCAGAATCGCCGAGAAAGAGAACAAAAAAGTGCGCGATAAGGCGAGGCGTGAGAGGAACGAGCAGGTGCGGAATTTGGTCGCTTTCGTCCGCAAACGCGACAAGCGAGTACAAGCATACGCGGCGAAGCTGGCCGAACGCGCTCATGAGAACTTTCGCAAGGCAGAGGAGCGAAGGAAGGCACATCTGTTGGAGAGGCAGAAACTATTGCGGGATCAGATCGAATCTGAATGGTCTAAGTTCTCGAACATGGAAGCAGAGCTGAAGAACATTGAGGCGAATCTGACAGCAGAATTTGGAACAGATGACAGGAAAGTAACAACAAGAAATAGCGATCCAGAAGCGTTTTACTGTATCGCCTGTGATAAAGTGTTCCAAACGCACAAGGCTTTTACGAATCATGAGAATTCAAAAAAACATAAAGAAAATGTCAGCGCACTCAAGTACGTTATACCGAACGAGGTCGAGAACGAAGATAGCTCTCGGGAAAGCGATTCGAGTACAAAAGAAGAATCAGTTTCACTAAATGGACCCAAGTTGGCAACAGATTCACAGATGCCCGATTTCTTATTAAATCTTCCTCGTAGCGAGAAGGACTCAAGACAAAACGATGACGAGGATAATAGTAATATCTCTCCTGCCGAACTGATGTCGGATGATGAGGAAAATCCAGGATGTGCTCACTCGACAGTCGACAAAAAGAAGATAAACCACTATGGAGATGTTCTATTGGCTGCAGCACCAGAAATGGGCGAAAGTACATCATTTTTATCTAAAGTGGAAAATGAAGACGATGACATAACATCCGAGGACGAATTAATGTCTGATCAAGACGAAGACGGCGCATTGTCGAATCGTCACAAGAAAAAGAAGAAGAGAAAACGTAATATTCAGAATCCTAATCTTATGCTTGAACTTGCTAGTGATGACGATACGGAGAGCATTAAGGAGGAAATATGGCTGTCGAAAAAACAACGAAAAAAGTTACAACAAAGAAAAGTGGAAATAAATAAACAGTTGCGAAAGGAAGAGACGCGTAAAGAAGAGGAACAAGAAACAGAGGAAACAGAAAGTAAAGTGATGGAAGAAGCAAGTGTTATTAGCGAAAGACTGAAAACCGACAAAGCAAAGAAAAATTCTAAAAAAGAGGAACGAGAGAACAGGGGCAAAAATAAAAAGGATCCGATCGTGAATATGGATGAATTAGCTCATCGCTGTGTTTCTTGCTCATCCGAGTTTCTAAGCAAAAATAAACTATTTGAGCATTTAAAGAAAACTGGACACTCCGTATATATACCAGAATTATCGAAAAATAAAAAGAGCCAAGAAAAGAAGAAAAAAGCAACATCTAAAGAAAAAGATGATTCAGATAAGAAAAAACGTTGAATCCAACTTATTAAGAAATGTCAAATTATTATCGTAATTAAATAACAGTTTAATTTGTTTGTAATTGACATGAAAGATGTCTTATATATGTGATACACATCCCCTTAGGATTCTATATAGGAATTACGTTTTTGTGTACATATCTTGTAATAAGACCTATTAAAATACTTTTAGTTTAGTTAGTAATGACACCTCCAATTTCTTTAAGACAATATTATCAATTCAGATATTATCAGATGATTAGCAATTAAATGTAAATGTGTTTCGACAAGCTGTAAGAATGAAAATTATATATCGTAAATATACAATGTAATTAGTTTCATTAATTGGGGTTGTATATTATAAATATCCATTAATAAATATATCAGTACCATTTATCATTAAATTAATATTGTTTTCATTCTTTATCATATCAACATGTTATTTATTTTTTTATTCTATATTTTAAGTTTAATGAAATATAAATACCTAATTGACTGTTTTTCCTAAGCATTGGATAATTATTTCCCAATCAAAAGTTTCAATGATTAGGATTTATGCATATTAGATTATTTCCTAAGAAAATAAAAATATTGTATATAATAGTACAAAGAAATATTTGCGTTTTTCAGGATGTACAATCTCTTGCTATAGATGCCACGACTATAAGCAGAATACATATAAATGAATATCATTCATTACGCTGTTAATCACAGGTGAGATGCACATTTAAAAATAACGAGCATTTACATCTTATTTGAGCTGTTTAATTTCAAAGTGGTATAAGTTAATGGTATTAGTTAAGTTTTCAGATAAAATAATCAGAATATAAAGTAGTATGATATACACAAGATAAAAAAATAATATGATATATTTTAATAAATTTTACGAAACCTATACATGTCACTTTGCAATATAACAGCAGATAATCTTATTAATAACACGCATCTACAAACTTTCTGTAGAAAGTGAAACTGAGATTTCTTCAAGGTCACACACTATGGCTGCCAAAAAACTCATTTATCCTGCGGCAGACCGTAATAAGGATCCAATATTATCAGTTTTAAAACGATATATCCAACCTGGTACAAATCAGACTCTCCTGGAGATATCCTCCGGTACGGGACAACACGTGGCACATTTTGCGCCGCATTTTCCACAAGTTACATTTTACCCCTCGGAATATGACCCAAAACTTCTGGATAGCATCGCTGCGTACGCGAATGGATACTCTAATATAAAAAGCCCCATTAGAATTGACATCACCACTGACTACCGGTCATGGGGTAACGGTATCTTCAAACCGAACAGTTTAGAATATATATATAATGCGAACATGATACATATTTCGCCGTATCAGTGTACTATTGGTTTATTTAACAATGCGAATCAATTGCTGAAACCAAATGGGTTACTAATCACCTACGGACCGTATGCTTTTGATGGTCAAATCACTCCGCAAAGTAATGTAGATTTCAACGAGTCCTTGAAATTGCAGGATCCAAGTTGGGGTTTGCGGGATGTAACAGTTTTGAAAAAATTAGCTGAAGAGAATAATATTAGATTAATAGAAATCGTAGATATGCCCGCTAATAATAAAACGATAATTTGGAAAAAATGTGCTTATTCGATTCATAAGTAATAAATCGAAACTCATCAGGTTTGTCATATAATTGAACAACAAATTATCGCTAATTGTAAGCTTAAATATATATGTATAAGTTTATTTTTATTCTACAAAGTTAAAGCATCACTTTTTTTATCGCATAAGCGCGTGATTATTACAAATATGTTTAATATTGCTACAATATTATATACATCCTGTATATACATCTTGTATACATACGCATATAATTATTAAAAATAACTAAGTAAAAATATTTTATATATACATATACATATATATATACGTATGTGCTTAAATTTACGTTTAAGTTTAAATTTTAATCCCTGAGAGATCTAAGATTTTAATATAAAACTTATAAAATATAATAAAAATACCTTTTTATAATAAAAAATAATACAATACAAAAATAAAATATATCTATATTGAAGCATTTACCACAGCATTTCTAATTATCGTCGTCATCATCTCCAAAGAAATCTAAATCTTCCAATCCTTCTGGCAGGTAACTTAATCCAGATTCATCCTTGTTCATCATATTATATCCCTTACCATATCCTAAAATAATTATTTGATTTATCAAGAGCAAATTGATACGAAAAATAAAATAATTACCCAAATCTTTCATGAGTCTTGTGGGGGCATTTCTTAAATGCAAAGGCACTCCTGGTTGTGGACCCTTATGCTCAGCTATTACTTTTTGAGCAGCTCTAAGTGCGTCTTCCATTAATCTGGATTTTGGTGCTCTTGCTAAATATGTCGTACATTGTGCCAAGAGAACATCACACTCCGGCATTCCAATCATTTTGCAACCGTGCATTGTATGCACTGCTATTCCTGTAACACAATATTGTCAAGTATATTTGTCAGATCTAGTAAAGCCTAAATGTGTTATCATAAATATTATCATTCTTCAATATATAATCATTCTTCAAATCCAATATACAAGGTGATTACTAAGTACTTTAAAAGATTTAAGGGGTGATTTCTTATACTATATAATTTAAAAGAGAGTAGAAATTTTCGAAGGTTTCATTACTATTCAAGGGTCATTTTATTTCTATGTTTTCTTATGTTTCTACGTAGAAACCAAAAATAATCGTTATAATAATCGTTATAATAACGCTAGACTTCAAGAAAAATTGATACATCGAAATAAAATGAATAAAATCCTTATTCACATTATGTTATAAAATTACCGTCATTCATTTTATTTCGATGTACCAATTTTTCCTTAAGTCTGGCGTCATTATAATGATTATTTTTGGTTTCTATGAAAAAAAAATAAATAAGAAAATATAGAAATAAAATCCCCGAGCAATAGCGAAACCCTTGAAAATGTTTACTCTCTTTTCATACGACTATATGTTCAAAACGGCTTAGTTTTAAAGACATGATGAAATTTTTCCTTTAACTTTATAATTTTTGGAAATTTTTTTTACAATTCTATAAACGACCCGAAAATTAGCTGAAACCTAATATCCTGTATTTTTGAAACTAAGCCTTTTCGGACATATGGTCATGTGAAGTTTTTGCCCTGAATTTGTATGAGGAATCACCCCTTAAATCTTTTAGAGTGCTTAGTAATCACCCTGTTTACAATGATATAATTTCAATTATTAAAAAATAAAATATATATTTTATATATATATATATATTTTATATTTTACATATATATATTTTAATTAAATATATATATATATATATATATATATATATATATATATATATTTTATATATATGCGCGTGAGTTCGAAAATCATAAATAAACGATTTACTAACCAAGAGCTTTCGGATCAGCTAAACCGATATCTTCACTAGCCATCCTCACCAATCTTCGCGCGATATAAACCGGATCCTCACCGCCGGCGATCATTCTAGTTAGCCAATAAAGCGAAGCATTTTCGTCGCTGGCTCTGACAGACTTGTGTAATGCAGAAATTGTATCATAATGTTGCTCGCCTTTCTTGTCGTACAACATATGCGTTTTCTTTAAGCTTTCCTTAATGTCGTCAAGCGTTATTATGGCTGGACCGACGTCTAGAAATTCCTTCTCATTTGGTGCTTTGCATCGTACTGCCATTTCTAATCCTCCCAGCGCTATTCGAGCATCACCATCGCAAGTTTCAGCCAACCACTCTATTGTCGGTTCGTCTATAATGAATTTTGTATTGCAGGATGGTTCCTTCTCAATGACTTTGTTTTTCTCTAGCGTGTTTTCTTCATCGATATCTTGCAAAGCGTTTTCGCTTTTATTCGGAGATGCATGTATTATACCTTCCAGCGAAATTACTGCACGCTTCAAGATCGATAGCAGATTTGCGATAGATAATTTGTGCAAAACAATCACTCTGCATCGACTCAGCAATGCAGAATTTAAACTGAACGAGGGATTTTCCGTTGTGGCCCCGATCAAAGTAATGATTCCCGATTCGACGTGCGGTAGAAACACATCTTGCTGCATCTTGTTGAATCTGTGTATCTCATCCATGAACACTATCGTATGCTGCGCATATTTAGCATGATTACTAGCGATACTAATGACTTCCTTTACCTCCTGGACACCGGCCATCGCAGCAGAGAGCTTAACGTATCGTAGCTTGCGACTAGCATCATTTTTACACATGTGCGCGATGACATTAGCCAAAGACGTCTGCAAAAAAGAGAAAGAAACTAAATAAAGATTCCAACATACATGTAACATAAATATACAGAAATGCAATAATACTTTGCCACATCCAGGCGGACCCCAGAGAATCATATTAGGTATTTCGCCTTTTTGCAAGAGTTCGGAGAGTATGGTGCGAGGTCCAAGGATATGTTTTTGGCCTACAAAGTTTAATAGTGATGTAGGTCTCATTTGTTCTGCGAGAGGTACATCCTGTCCGTTTCCGCGTAACTTTTTGCATTCATTTTCTGTCTATAAAAGTTGTTTTATATATATATATATATTATATATTTTATATATAAGAATCTCTCTATAGGAAAAATTGCAACGCAGAAAAATTTGATTAAGCATATTACAAAATACAAAGTTGAGCATTATAGTTTTGTATGTCATTTATGTGATTGTGTAAATTTATTTTATTACACTATAATTATTATAGTTTTAGAATAAAAAATTACACTTTTCTGTGGTGCATCTTTAGCATCTTCTTCATCATCCTTGAAACTTTGGAAAGAAAATTGGTCCAAAAAACTCTTCCTTTTAACAGATATTTGATTAGTTTTTTTTGCACTTGCTGGCTTTAGTTTGCTTCTTATACTCCTGGGGCTGGAGTCTTTAAACAATATTGCATTTTCGTCCTTTATAGGTTCATTTAGGAATAAACACTTGCTAGCATGAGATTCGATAACAGAAGAAGCAAATTCCTTGGCACATATCGGACATAATACTTTGTCAGTATTCATATTTATAAAATAATGATAATCAAGTCTTGATTTTTTCTTCTTTGTATTCAATGATGCCTACAATGATATAGATATAATAAACAATGAATGTAACCTCTGTAACCCCCTCTTGACACAGAATAGCTGAAAGGCTGAAATATAAAGACAATATAATAAGATTAAAAAAATATAAATATAAAAATTAATATAATTAATATAATTAATTAATATAATTAATTGAATGCGATAGTCGATCGCAACGTCTTCTCGTTATTTTCAGAAAACCAAGAATTCTGTTTTATATATATATTAGGTGTAGTAAAAAGAAATCCATTATTTTTCCATTCAATTTCAAATGCAAAAATAATGGATTTCTTTTTACTATACCTAATATATATATAATTTTTGGAAAAATAAACTTGTTCGACTGGGTCATTTTCCACGTGTCATTTTAATTCCGTTAGAAAAGATTGGTTATAGCATGGTTATTAGAGATTTCAATCACATATTTCAAGAGCATCTAACGAATAAGAGGAACGAGACCGACATGTTAATGAAATACGATCGCGCGAATTCTATATCACTATCAATAATGTCATGTATTAATATTGTCATCATATGATATAAGGAGATTCTTATAACACGGTCATCATGGTCTGGTTCCACCAATATAAGATTAATTTTAACTTATTGTTTATCTTTTTCAAATTCTTAGAATCTTAGAATTCTTAAAAGAAAAAAAATAAAATAAATCAAGATTAAAGTTAATCTTACATTGGTGTAACGTCACCGGACTTTATTTGTTTTTTTATCCTGCACTATATAGACTAAACTAGAAACCTCTTTCTTGCTTTCGTCAAATATCAAATATATACCTATTTCACTTTAAGTTCCAAAAGTGTACATTAGTTCAGAATATATTAAACAGATCTAACATAATCGAGAGAGCCACTTGAAAGAAACGTTTAGTTGGCGTCACGCCGCCACTATTATAGGATTGTGTGAGAGTGAATTTAGATAATGGAAAGGAATAAACGTACCGGCAAAAGCAGAATTTTACCGTGCGATGCGCAGAACCATCACTGGATGGAGACAGTACCGTTATATCAAACTCGTGCTAACCTAAGCAACGGGGGAGCGTGCGTGGAATTTGGAAAACCACCTTGATCGCGCAAAATCTTGATCAAGCACGGCCAAGCGAAGCGAGATTGTCCTGAAACTCCCGGAAAAGTGTCCGGAAGAGCGTCTCGTAAGGAACTCTGGAGAGAAAGTCGACTAGTCACGACCTCGTGGAGATCCAGCTGTCAAGCGGCACTGACGTGGGCGGCGGGAGGTCAGATTTTACGAATTGTCTTTTAAATGATAGGTTTTGCATCTCGTTTCCTGCTGGGAGTCTCCGAAAAACGTGCCACTAGTTACGACTAGTTTTTATCTCTCGCTTCATCTCTTAGACAGAGATTCGACATTTTCTTTCTCTCCGGATTTGTTACGTGGATCTCGGGTAATGGAAGTTCGGCGCAGACGAGCGAGACCACAGGATAGCAAGCACGACGCCGACGCAACGGATCAGTCAAGGACGGTTCAGAGGGATGAAGTAAGCCGCGACCTTTAAATACGATGATTTTCTTGGCGGGTGTAGATCATGCAGATGGAAGATCTGCAAGATCTAGGAAATGCAGAGAATCATATGCGGAAATATATCTGCAGCGTTTTTGAATCACTCCGTGAACAGTATATGAATTTTTTAATTTAGTGAAAAACTAGGAGCATTTTACAAGAGAAAAATATTTTCATGTCATTAATATCAATTCTATAAATTTTTTTCAGTATTTATTATGTCTTAATTAATTAAATTTCGGAAATAAATTAGACAATGCTATATCTTCTAAATTTAGTTTCAAATATATTGTGATAAAAA
>Ga0157363_1007714_pt1 | contig 10206 bp, 6 predicted proteins | sample AttsexASBM1_FD_111477 | JGI IMG/M metagenome (GOLD analysis project Ga0157363, IMG submission 111477) | Fungus gardens microbial communities from leaf cutter ant in Ribeirão Preto, State of São Paulo, Brazil - Atta sexdens ASBM1 | ecosystem: Host-associated > Fungi > Mycelium > Unclassified ...
CCCTAAAACTGAAAATATTAGAAAAACATAAAAATGAAGCTAACAGATGTAAAGGACAATAAAAATTTGCACTGTGCCTAGCGTTAAATATAATAATTATCGGATTTTAAATTGTCATTTCTAATATAAAGTTCTATAACATAAAGAGATTTATTTGATTATTAATATATAAATACAAAAATAAAGAATTGTAATTATTTTTGAACGTCTAAAAATTAGTTGAGTCTGTCTTTGCTTCGCGTTTGGCTGAAGAAAATTCGAAAACAAAAGAGCAAACTCTATCATACATGTAAAAGAAATTCTCTTTTATAGAAATCGAGCGTCGATGATTAAGAAATAGCTGATGATTAAGTTTCATTAAGGAATAATGACGTGGTATGACGACCATATATATATATATATATATACACACAGAAAAAAACGATGTATTAACAGTATTAATTGATAATAGTCTAATTGAAAATAATCTTGTTAATTCAATAACAATATTAATAAAATGATTATCACGTCCTTGTTTTAATAAAATGTTTCATTAATATTGTCATTGCATTAACAAGTTTATTTTCAATTAAACTGCTGTTGACTAATACTGTTTACAACATATTTTTTCCGTGTATCGCTTAAAACCCTATTTATGCTCCGCAGCATTTTGAGCACCATCGACTATCAGGTTCCGCGTAGAAATTCTTGATCCCGTTAGGAACTAATGACGCCGTAAATGTGCGTGGTTTACGATTTACATTATAGACAGACTAACTTTCACATACTAACAATTAGCAACCTTTGTTGAAATAATCCTCAAAGAAGTCTTTTTAAAGAGAGAATGTAGCTTTATTAGATAAAATCAATATTTCGTTTTTTTTATTTTTCCACATTTTTTATTATTCTTTTTTTATTGTAAAGAATTAATGGTTTGTTTTGAAATATTGTAGTTGAGATTTTATCATATATTGTTATCTGTTTTTCATATATTCATCATAAAACACAATTCCTATCAGTATCTTATAGCAAAACACAAATGACAATGACGACGGCGGCGACAAGTTTCGAGTCCGCCGCTGGCAGGCTGAAAGTTGAACGCGTGGAAATTTTCAGTCCCGTTAGGCGCCGGCCTCGCCAAGATACGAAACGGTAAAACTTCGCGATGACTCCGAGTCACTCTCACGATCGATTTAAAGCACCGATTCCATCGTAACTTTGTCCCGATAGTCCCGATTATCAACCGTTTGTCGCTTCGCGTTGCTCAGAACTCGCGAACGAGCAAACAAGCGAGGCAGATTGTGAAAAGATGGGCGCGGCATACCAGCATTCCTCCTCGAAGAGTCCCGATGGCATTGTTCCATCGCGTCGCACCTCGATCACGCTTCACGCCTCTGTCACGTGGCCCACAATTCACAGGACGTGACTCTCCGGAACTCTTAAGGTGTCTGCCCAACGACCGCGGTCGCTCGTACGCACCATAAGCGCGTACACCGCTGCGACGCCAGCCATTATTTTGTTTTTGTCTGACGTCTCCCGTAATGTCACGTTGCATAAAAGTAACTGCATAATTTCGTTGGGATATACGACGACAAAATCGACCCAGGCTACGCCCGTCGGGACAATCGAGAAAGAAAAAGAAACGGTACGACGTTACTCGACTGTTAGTATCGATGTAATTTGATGTAAACGAGAAGACAATTGGAGAATATAATTACAGTTGAATGAAGCTTAGCCCTATGAAGATCATATTGTTTCTGCACATCATAATTAAATAATGATTTAAGCTGAATCCATTAACGTTAATATCAACGTACAGTTTTCTCGTACGTATTTTCTCATCTGTTTTATGTGCAAGATAATTATTAATATTTTCCGTTATAATACTTTATTCCATCGCGAAAATTGTGTCGTCATTCTTGAGTACACACTCGAGAAAGTTAATGTCATGAAATAATCAAGACGGAAGACTAAAAGAGATCTCGATTTTATAAAAATAAATAATTAATGCAGTTCTTTTTTACAATTCATCTAAGGAGAAAAGATTGTGCATCGAGCGCTACTTAAGAGGTCGCATTTATATTCCTCGTCATAAGTCATGCATCAAATACACTGAACGACTGTGATACGCGGCTTATACTTAGTCGTTTGCTCACTTATTCGCTCACCTGTCGCTCATTAGAAGCCTTATCGTTAATTAATCCAACAATAGCATTACGGCTCTTGTGTCGTTCGTTGCCTTGCTTCTCCATCCGCCTCCTGTCCTTCTTCGCTATCTCTCTACCCTCCCTCCCGTAATTATAAGTATACTTCCTGAAGTCGTCACCCTAGTGTTGAAGCTGTTCGGGGTGCGAGCGGCAATTATGCGGCTTCTCGTTTCGATATTAACGAGTCTGCGAGAAGGGTTGTTGGACGAGTTATCGCAAATCTTTCCGATTCAAGTCAACACCGATGCCAACAAAAAGATATATAAGTTGTCTTAGACCATCCAAATAATATATATTATCCAAATAATAATATTTCATGGAGTTTCTGTGTCCAATTCAATATATAGGTATTTTAATGGAATCGTCGAGTTATTAATGATTGTTAAAGCTTTTCGACGATTGGATTAAATCGAAGTAGTCAATGATGGAATCCTATTTGTTGTTTAATTTGAAATAAGCTTTACTTTATCGTATGAAACTATATACATATTATAATATGAATATATTGATTGATATAACTTTTCACTACAGCAAAAGGTTATTTAGACCCGAAATAAAAATTTTAAATGGTTGTACAATTTGTACGATTCGCACTATAGGATTATAAATTTTTAAAAAAACTTTAAATCTCTTTTTCTAACAATCCTTACAGAATTGATAGAAGGTTTATTTGCATTCTGAACTTCAAACAGAACTCTTTAGAATTTAAGAGTAGCTTTTATAGCTATAGTTGAGAATTAATAATTGATAAATTGCTGCTTACTCATGAAATATAGTTACTTTAATACAAAAAAATATATTTTTTTTATAATCTTAACAAAATCAATTTCTGTTTATCTAAATTGGGCTAAAGTCGGTGAGATGCTTTGACAGTGTCACATGTTTTTGCTTAAATGCAGTCATCTCACCGTCTTTCAATTTCTCCGCATCGATCGCATCGACTGCGACATTTACAGTAATATATGCAGTCAATGTGTCAAGAGCTGCCTGAATGGTTGCCGACGGTTATCGCCGGTGTTGTTAAGTCCATTTAAATCCACGGTTACGCGACAGCTGGCGTAGGTCAGTATCATTATCTCGCGAGAGGAACGAGAGTGAAACGGCGAATCGATAAACGCGGACGTACGGGACATTAATAAACATGAAGAAGCGAGCGCAAGCGAGCGAGTCGGCAGACCCTTCGCTGTCTCGTCGGCTTCTTCTTCTTCACAGACCAACTTTTTCCTTGCTTTACAGAAAGGACTGATCGGATTTCTGTAAAGCAGTACCACTGCCACAGAATCCTCTCCACCAAGATATAAACACGGGAACGATCAAACGCACCCCTTTCGCGTCATTAATTCAGAATCATGGAATTTTAAATCCAATTCTTCTATTCCATCTTAAATGCGGCACACGGCTATCCAGTCTTTGTTTCTTGGTACTGAATCGTTTTTACGCACACAAAGTGGAGAAAGCGAGAAACTATCCGGCAACAAAAAGCGAAAGCGAACACTTTCATTGATTCGTCTGTTCGGCAACTTTACATTAAATTATCTTCAATTCGCAAGCAAATCGCAGTAAGATGTCGAGACTGATACATTCAGATAAGAATTGATAATATATATGGGTATATAAAAACGCGTATAAGTTGTATTGTAAAAGGAAAAATCATGTAAAAACGAGAGACTAATTAAATATATACTACAAAAATAACAAAGGTTATCATACTTCATGTCGCGCGAGAAGTCGCTTTTTCATAACGTACGTTTTTTACGGTAATCGACATATAATACCTCAAGAGTAACCGCCTAATCGCAAGTGTCGAACATATTAAGATTTAATCGACCACGACGCTTGCACACACACACAGGTGAAGGCGTGAGAAGGACGGGGAGAACACCCACCATCTATGCACCGGTACCGGTACGCGAGCTCCTTGCACGCGGGCAAGGAGCCGGCAACTTGTTAATTATTAATCAGCATGTTTAATTCATATTGCGCGCGCCAGCTGTTTGTTTCCTTGATGCGCGCTAAGGTCTCGTACTTACTTATGGCAACGCTTAAACGTTACCGCGGGTAAGCATTGCGCTCCGGGTGCTTAGGAATTCCTTCTCCCATCGCTCTCTTCCCGCTCCCACACCTGCGACTTTTTCTTTTGTCTTTTCTTCACCTTCCCGCGTCGCTCTTTCAATGCACAAGTCTATATGGTTCTGCATACCAGGCATGCACACTGCAATGTGCACGTATAACTCGCTCGCAAGGTCGTTCTCGTCAACGTTATCGATGTACGAAAATTCATTCCTTATAAATTTTATAGTCTAAATTCATCAAATTATGATATCAGAATTGGTAATAAGAATCGGATAAATTAAGAATCTGAATTTCAATTTCATTCGATGATTTTTGTATTTCTAAAAAAAATCGATATCATGTACTAAAGTACGTTTTACCAAAGTATCTAAAAATTTATCTGGACAACAATCTTGTTAAATTATCAAAATAATTACATAGGAATCTTAAGCATGATAAAAGCAATTCAGCAAAAAATTATTTTGACATTTTAACAGTTTGAGGGTTTTACGCGATTATTTTGAACCCACAAAATTATTTTTACATCTGTATTTAGCTAAATTTTTAAATATTTTAGCAAAATCACTTTTTTCATGTAGAAATAAGGCCAAGATAATACATTTAATTTTTACTTTAATCAGTAGCTTTTGATAGTAGCAGTTCATTAATAAATATATTTATTTTTATTTTATTTTTATTTTTTGTATCTACAGATGGAGAAATGACAAATAAACAATGACTTTTCTCGAAAAGAAAAAATGATGAACGCTTCTTAATGACAAGGAAGATATTCTCAATTTGCTGAAGTGACAAACTCAACTGTCTTGAAAGTTATTTCGAAGATAACGCGACGATCGATATATCGCCGCGTGTATTCGCGGCTAACGTTCAGAGCGTGTTCACGGCATTTTATGTATCATTTCGGGAGGGGTGGCCTCGTCTATCTTTTGCCCCTGCTTACCACCCCGCGCACTTTTTCTCAACGGGGGTGTTTATGGGTTTATTATACGACCGATCCGGTCCGCTCGGCCGCTCACACACACGCACGCGATATAATACGTGCACACCAGCGTATGATTCAGTGCGTATGCACGCGTGTGTGAGAGTCCGTCCGTTGCGGATTGGCGCGTGCGAGGTTGTTCCCTCTAGGACTACCCTGAACAGCATCTATAACGCGTGCGGGACCATAAAAAAATATCCGTGAAGTGAAAATAAATCTAACCTCTGGGCCGAGAGACTAGCCGACCAGCCGCGCTCCCTTAACGCGAGGTAATAGAAACGAATGGCCGTGAGAGGCGGAGGAAAGACGTATACGAGGCAACGTACGTGAAAAAAACAACGCCGGGACTTTTTTCCGGCGGCGTCGCGACAGAATTTCTACTCTATTCAGTTTGTAACGCCTCGTTAGCCTGGCGATATTCCGCGCATATCGCGCTCGTTTAATGTGCACGTGAGGCCGCGTCAAGGCGTTTAAGCAAAAGGTGCTTTGAAGGTAAAAGTACACTATAGTCTCATATCAGTATGTATGAATATATATACAAAGTGTTCCATATTTTCTGTTCTATTTCTTATGCAAGATTGAAAGAACGAGATAATGCGACTCCAATGAAAATAGAAATAATTTTCTGATAGAAATTCATTTTCACTATCTTAAAAAAAAATCTAACTGTAGCACTTGCTAAATTCAATGTTTTACAACGTTAACAATCTACGTTTCGAATGTTATTATGGAAAATACGAACAAATCCATCTGTCACTTGAAAGGCATTAACTCGAGCGTCCTTACTGTGTATAACCATGAAATACAATCGCCAAGCCGCAATGAAACTCTCGCATGTTCTATACGTAAGACGGCACCCAGTTTCCACTATCTTCCCCCAACTGGTCCGAGAAAAAGGAAAAATATTATTGAAAGACCGTAGGTCGGGAAAGACGGGTAGAGGGACACGAGGAGAGATAACCGCGAGAGCAGAAAGAAGAGAAGTAAACGACGACAAAGAAGAGGAATACGGATGCTGAAGACAAGAGAAGGGAAGAACGGTGGGTTTACCGCAGAGCGGTACCACCCTTAGCGCGGTCTGAGTTCATTGCGCGAGTCATCAGTATCCATAAGCGATGAGTTACCCTTCGCTCGCTTTCCCTCCTTCTCTCCCTTATCTTCTCTGATCTCTCGCCCTCTTTCTCTCGCGGGAGTGCAACCCCCGTCGATGGAAGAGGAAGGTTAGGATCGGGGCACCTGGTTCGCTTGTTCGCCGCAGCTTCTCTTCTCTCGGCTGGCTGGAAAGGATGGCGGGACCACCACCGTCGGAGAAGAACGAAGGCCGAGGACGTATGGCTGGCGCTGCTGGTGGTAGTAGTGGGTGGTTGATTTTCTTAGGTCAACGTATAATCAAGCCACCGAGGAGAGGCACTACGGGGAGAAGGATAAAGAGAAAGAGGAAGAGAGGGAGGGAGGGAGAGAGAGAGAGAGAGAGAGAGAGAGAGAGAGAGAGAGAGAGCACGGACAGCTATCGTCCTAGACCAATCCCCGGGCTTCGTCGGCGAACAGCCCCCGAAAGCGGGGGCGAGCCAACCGGCAGCTCCACTTTGAGGAGAAGGAGTCTTCTCGAAGGAATCTTCCGGATGGAGGTACTACCTTTGGATATTCCGCTCCTCTTCGAGGAGAATACACTCTCTCTCGGTGAGTCGCGTCCGTAAACCAACCAACCCTTACCAGAAACGCCATCCCAGAACAACCACGTCTGCGATGGCTCTTACGTGGTTACGGCTAAAGTTAATAACGGATAGTCCGCTAGTGCACACTACGACGATTGAATTAAACGAGCAGCTCGTCTCATCCCCAAATGTTCGCAGGACTACTGTGCGGTCTCTTTCAGAATGATTAGATTTCAGAAAGTCGACTCTGGTTGACTATGTGTTCGGAAGATCTTTCACTCGGAAGATATCGCTGGAGACGGAAATGTAATGCTTACCTTCCTAAGTGCGAAATTATTCGTGCTTTTGCCATTGAAATATCTGATTATATTTCTTTCAAAGTCATTTCAACTCTGCTCTGTTATTTTTTCATCTCAATATTTTTTATTACAATCACACTCATATTAATTCAAATGTAGTATAATAAAACATTTTAAAATTAAATTTATAAAATTAAATTTATAATACATTAAAGTTTTGGAAACTTTACATACACTATTCTAGATATTAATTCTTAAATATTTTAACAAATTTGTACAATTTTAAAACTATTTTACTCGAAATATATGATGTCGTTTTTTATTAATTAAATATTGTCCAACATCAATTCTAATCGCATCCATTCTGTCACTCATAAAACTTGTGATGGCAATCTGATTGTAGACGTCGACTTAAGACGTCCCTTCGAATTTCGTGTCGCGTACAGGACGAATGGATATCGGTTGATGAAACCGATTGATCCGAAAGAAAGAGCATAAGGGAGAAACTCGCTGAAAAGAGAGAGGAGCAAAAATAAGAGCCAGACGGCCAGCGATCTCGGAACGTCGAAGTCCGTGTTCTTGAAGGCAACGGGGCGAGATGGAAAAATTGCCTCGATGTAAAAACATGAGAATCGCTTCTCTGCCGTCCACACTCAATAAAACGACCTCGATCTAAGAGATACGCGGTCCACTGTGCCGCATATATATGTAGAGGAAGCACTCGCGCAAACATACGGGAGAATAGTGTATACCGAGCGAAAAATATACACGACCACACAGGATCGCGCGTCCACTCGGACGGCTTCCTTTTGCAACATGGTGGAGGAAATGGGAACCTGAGGGAAAGGACACACGAAGAGCCAAGAGAGGAGGGAAGGAAGCAGTAGCATCCACATCCAGTCGAGTGGTCAGCTATCGAAACCTCCTACCCGCTGCCAATCCGTCCCACCCCCTTCGCCCCCGAGGGATCGGCTACATCGACCAATAATAAAAAATATACGAGATCTGTTCGGGCTCACACGGACGCAACCGACCGGCACGCCGATCTACGTAGACGTAGGCGAATTATACTTCGAGGCCGGTTCTAAGTGATCGCATTTCCACATAGACGAGCTGCCCCGATACGATATGAAAGACTGCCCGGTGCCGTTATTGCTGCGTAGCGAGGGGTTGAGAAAGGCCATCGCGTCGGCGGGGGGCGCCATGAGATCCGAAACGGAACATTATCGAGTCGGATATTTTCTTTTCTTTTCGTCGAGATCTTTATGATTGCCGCTTGCGACGAAGAAATGTAGAAGAAATGGAAAATCATACAATCTATATTAAAAACAAATGTTATTAAGTGCATGGTAGTCCTATGAATGTGCTGAAATCTTTATTGAAATATAATTTTATAAATCTATCTGAAATATTCTCCTTTCTCTTCCCAATTTTTAATTTTTCATTAAGTAGAATTTTTAACTTCTCAACTTTTTAAAAGAAAATATATAATTTTTTTTTTATATTAAAAATACGATGGCATAGCCCTTTAATAACTGGCAAAAATATGTACACATTCGTTTTAAATATTTTATAATATTTTTCGAAAGAAAATTCTGTAGAAAGAAAATGTTGAGTTCATTTGCACTGCAACTAACGAGCGCATACTAATGCGATGGCAAGAGAAGTACTTGCCGGAAGAGCGCAAAACAGTTGCACAAAATCTATCACCCGCATTCCCTTTTGTGATCCTGGCGCCCCAATAGGACCAAGTTAACGGAAGAAAGATGATCCATTCGTCATAATATAAAAATGGCTGTGACAGCGTTATCTGTGGCCATTTCCTGCAGTCGTAGCATCAGTTCCCCGGGCTCACTTGTCACTATGCCGGAGGTAATGATCATTACTGAGGGTTTCAGCCCTAGCCGCGCAGTACAGAGATATACGAACCCTGAAGAAGAAAGTAGAGGATCACGTAAGTAGAGAGAGATCGTCCCTGTCAAAAAGAGAAGTCGAAAAAGAAAACACAGAGAAAGCGGGATGAGAGAGGGAGGGAATTGCGGGGATGGAGAGCAAAAGACGATGATATAGACTGTGTTCTCGACCCTGCCTTTGCCTCCTCCGTGATCTCCCGACTACCCATCCCACAGGAGGGTGGAACAAGATGGCCGCTGGTAGGACTTCCCGGCCCAGGTCGGGTTTATGTGTCGTAATAAATGGTAATTTAAAACAGCGAGAACTAACAATTTCTTTCTTTATTTCTTCCCCAATGCTCCGCGCTCAAGAGCGCCCACGACGAACGCGTTCACCACCCAGCCGAGTGCTACGAATACACCGACACGCCGTGCAAACACACGTACACGCGTATACACACCGGGGGGCACCGCTCGCACTTAGAAGGGTAGATCTTTTCGAAGGTGGTAAACGGGAGAAAGGCGCAGCGAGATCTGAGAGGATAGGGTGCTAGAACACCGAGCCACAGGAGTGGAAAAGGGGTTTGGTGGTGGTGGCACTTTCGTCGGGATATACCCAAGCCAAGAAACCGTGAACCAGCCAGTCAGCCAAGCAGCCCACGTAATATAAAGAGATATGTGCCGCGGAATGGCATTACCATTAGGAGATATAGTTTAGCGGAGGAGGCAGCAGATGAAATGAGATACTGCGGCTGAATCATGCATGAAGCGAAGAAGGTGCGATTCGCCGTTCTCTTTTCGCTCGACAGTTTCCGTACACGCGTTTGCTTGCATGTATACACGCACACATATGTGCGCGTGTATATACAAACCGAGAACATCACAGTGATCTCCGCTTCGCCCCCCTTGGCCGCGGATTTTCTCCGTCAACTTTCCCCGCCTTTTCTTACGCTTTTCTCTTTGCTATCATTCGGCTCCCCGATTCTCCTCCTCCATCTCTCTCTCTCTCTCTCTCTCTTCATTCCCCCTTTTTTCTATCCTCGCACTCACCCTCGCATGCGTATTCCGCCACCCTATCCTATCCTTTCCGTGTTACGATCGAGATAAAACGGATAGATCGCG
>Ga0157363_1007715_pt1 | contig 10204 bp, 2 predicted proteins | sample AttsexASBM1_FD_111477 | JGI IMG/M metagenome (GOLD analysis project Ga0157363, IMG submission 111477) | Fungus gardens microbial communities from leaf cutter ant in Ribeirão Preto, State of São Paulo, Brazil - Atta sexdens ASBM1 | ecosystem: Host-associated > Fungi > Mycelium > Unclassified ...
GTGGAAATCGTAGAAGATTAGAGATGCAGAGACGCGTCAGTATCTTCTGATTGTTGCATCCCGCAGGCAATGAGATATATTTGTTTTGTAACACGCAGCTTGATTTAAACAAGCCTGCCGATATTACAGTACAGTCATTCGAAATGGATATTGCGAAACGGTAGCGACTTCATATCAATGAAATATAAACGAATACGATTTCGTTAAGAATACGATACATACATTTGTTCTAGAGGGAAGATATATTTTGTTAATTAAACGTTCATTGCAATCTTAATTAAGATCGAATAAAATGATGAATATAACTTTTATTTTATCTTCTTTCGCGCAGAAAAATTATAAACTTTTGTTTTCATTTCTTTTCGTGGCATCAAATAAAAAAAAAATATCGAACTTTATTCATTTATTTAAAAAAAAAAAACCTCGCTTTTGCCACAAAAAAGAGAAAATACGCATGAAATATATACTATGAATCATGTTGTCCTCGGAATGCATTAAGAATGCTGAAATGAAACTGCATTCTTGCATGTAAGGAGAGCCAAGAAATGCTAAGGGCTTAATTATGCGCGGAAGGGTCGGCATTCGAATGGATGTGGATTCGAAAATTGTTTTCACTAATTTGAATGCTATGGGGTAAATGTACTGAGTTAATGTTCGGAGTTACACAAAATTGAAAATCAGGGAAATCAGGAAATTGTCAGGGAAATTGAAAACAGTTAGGAGAATCAGGGAAGAGTCAAGAAATTTTGCAAAATTTTCAAGAAAATAAAAATTCTTGGCTTTAAAAAAATTTAATATGCAATATACAGCATACCTACAGTTTTGGAATGTTACCCACTTAACAGTTACAAATAGTGTCAACAACATTAACATTAATTTACATTGCTATGTTAAATTGATCTTTTAACAAAATATTTAATAGTTTTCGAATTACAAGACAAAAATGCAAAAAATTTTTTAATATTATTGAAAGTCAGAAAAAATCATAAAATTTTTATCTCGAAATCAGGAAAAGTTATGGAATTTTAGGATGAGAAATTTGTGACAACTCTGACTTTTTAAATTTAGAGAAAATGTTGTTTTAACATTAATTTCACAAAGAGAAAACAATATGATCTTATTCATGTTGATATTTTCCAAATCATTATTATTGCTCTACATAATCATGAAAAAAATTATTCAAACTGTGCAATTTTCTAATTTAAATAAATAAAGAGAGTTCAGTAAGCGTAGTAATTCATTGGATAATTTACATGTTAACTTTACATAAAACGTTTTTTTTTTATCAAATATGAATACATGACGTTAATAGTATACCTAATTGATATTTTTGTCTCAAAAACTAGTTAAGAAGAATCTGCTAAGAATGGCACGTTAAAAGTGCAGACGACATTCTCCGCTTGCAATATTCTCGGTTGCGCGATTAAAAAGTGCTACAAAGAAAAGTTTCCGCGCGACGGTTCAGCGTGTTGAAATTTGTAGAGTGTAAGAAGCCTCGCAAGAAAATGAAGAAAGCGATCTCGAGCAGTTTTCGCGAAAATGCAAAAAGTTGGCAGCAAGCGAAGACGCGCACGAACAAGCTTCGCATTGGACCACACGAAAGGAGCGCTAATTAAAGCAATTAAGTTAAGAATCCATCCGAATAATTAAGGTGCCCGATAAATTTATCCTGAACATTCTGGAACATTATGTGCACTGCAAAACATAACACGTGATATTTTTCCATCCATTATCGAGTGAAAAAATATCAATTACAATAAATATGTCATTTTCAAAATTATTTGGATATTAAAACATCAAGAATTAAATGAACAAAACGGACGTGTACACATGAAAAATTTTACAACAACTAATCATGCAATACTCTAAATTTTGATTGCTTTAGGTTGATTTTGGCAGAAGTTGAATTAAAGATAGAAAATTATTCACTGGGTGATAAATACGATCCATAAATTATTATTGTGTGAAAAAGAGCGAAAGCGTGATCGATAATGATTTTTCGATGTGATTGAAACGCGTGGTATATGATTGCATCGTCATTTTCACTGTCGATATAAATCGCTGATCACTCATCCGTATTGCACCAATTAAAATTTGGGAGCGACTCCCATTTACACATTGGCCTCATTTACTGGCCGTTCAATGTCTATTCGAAAGCTATTACATATGTGTATACAGTAATTTCTATCACGCACAATCAGCAACGATAATGATTGTCTGTCGACGCATTAAATTGAACATTGAACGATGTGTTCAATTACGATCCATTAACGCAAGCTCGCATTTTCTATTGGAAAAACATAACAACCATAGTGTTTAATTGTTTAAAACAACAGTAGCTGATACATATTCTCTGTTAGTTTGAGTATAATGTCTATGGTTCAAATTAGTTTCGACACATACGAAGTATAATAAAAACTAATATATCCGTTTAGTACAACGCGTAACACAAAAATTAACTATGAACAAAAGTTATTACGATAATTCTTATGTGCTTTCTATATAGCGTTACGACGCGTTTTTATCATCCCTGTAGAATATGATTACTCTTTTAACATTGGCGACTATTTAAAGACTTCATAATACATTAACGCTGCCTTTTTTCTTGGCACTTTCTGAGTGCAGGCTTTTAAACATGCAACGTTTTCTATATTTTTACGTCTTTAAATAGTATAGGTATGTATATACGTATATATGTATGTTCGTTAGCCGACAAACACTTCATCATAAAGTTAACGAGGAAATATTTCGTGTCTGTAATACATCGAAGCTTGACTATGTTTCACGGTATTGAGTTTATTAGCACGTTCCGGATACGCAAAAGCAATACTAAATTAGTGTCTAACCTAGACACACTACACGACAACGTGAATTGTAAACTTAATTTACTCGACTAAGTTGCATCCGGTGGTATATACACTGTATAGGATTGTTCCTGTCATCATAATTGTGCAACAAGCCAATATATGTATATAAAGTCTAGACACTGCTATGTTAAAAATATACTTTGCGGTACAGAAAAGTTACGAGTCTATAATAGCGGAATATTAAATTAGAAGATGCGTACTTGTGCGATTTGTTTTACAAAAAAATTAATTATAAATAGTTTTGAAGTTAAACTAATTGTAGGAGATCTCAATAAAGTATATTATTAATTTATTGAACATTCTATACTTTAGAATATATTATTAAACATTTTTTTTAATTAGAAAATAATATATACATAAATTTAAAATTCATTCTCTCTCGTTAATTGAAAATACACACTCTTGCTTGATTAAAATCGAATTATAATCCTAAATCATATAAATATCTATTATTCATTAAAAATATTGTTATGATATTCGCTTTAAGTTAATTTTTTTCTTATTACAACATTTGATGTTTCAATTTCATCCTTTTAAATTTCTTTTCCGAAATTACCTTTAGACCTGTCATCTGCGTTTATCTATCATCAAAACTATGTTAATTACATTCTGTGTGGCTATCCCTCATGGCCGAGGTAGATAAGAACAGACAAGGTATTAGTCCGTACTCTGTAGTATAATTCTCACAGATATTTATTTAGGATCTTCTATAGTGCGATCTGGTTGGTCTACTGTCACGAAATCCATCCGTCACAATCGACAATTCTAATCGACACAATGAGTAAATCCATCTCGTGAAATTAATATCTTATCTGATATTAAATAATCGTAATCGGAAACTGACTTATATATATATATATATATATATATATATATCTTTAAAAGCGACCCTGTACTGATCAGTAAGTAACTGGATCAATAATACTAACAGTACGCATTAATATTTTTAGAATTTGTATTACCTTAAACGATCAATATTATTGACAATTAATTATATTTTAGTTTTACGTACATTATCTATTGCACTGTGACGTACTGTGACATACTATGGTTTCTAATAAAGCGATACTGATGCTCGAGAGTTAAAATCTAGGTCATCTCGGTATTCTACGTCAATCTATCAATATTAACCACACACGATGAATAATATATTATCAGTATTCATTAATACTGACAGTATTATTGATTGTGTAGGATCTTAACACATTCAGAGTATAAGATATACGTATATTTTCTCCAAAAAAAAACAAGAGTTATAACAAAATTATATATGTTTAAATCTAAAATTTTATTTGTTTTATAATGGGTCGTAATAGTAAGGTTTATCATTGTCTGTTGGAAAATTGAATTTCTTTAGTTTTCAATAATTGGATTGAATAATTGGACACACACACACATACATACTAGATTGTTGATATTAGCTGTTTTTAACTCGTGCACTGAAAGGATGCGATTTAACTTCGTAATAAATTTAGTGGAAATCGCTAAATAGGGCTGCTTCCAAGCTGAATCTTTGTTGGAGGAATCTTCGAGATAACAAGCGCGGTTGAGCGGAAAACACGTTGCAGGTTTTCACACACATACATATATATACACACATTCTACTATACCGTCTCTATTCATCGTCTTTTTGCTTGCTGGAATTAAACGTCTGCTTGAATTTCCGTTTGTCGTAGATGCGGCGAACTATGGTGCTTTTTTCTATGTCTCTACATAGAAAATAATCGAAATACTAACTCCATGGTTAAAATACTAACTGTAAAGGTTAATCGCTAGTACAGGAAAATTTATCAATCTTTCATGGCAACGTTTGAGAGAATCAATGTCGCCCTCAAAAGCGATCTCATAAATGTTCGCTATAGACAGAAACATTTGAATGAAAGGAACTTATCTAGAGAAACGTGAATATCGTGTAATTTGATCGTAGGATGCGAGAAAAGTTCGACAGAATTTTAAACAGGGCATTAGGAAAAATAAGGTAGAGAAGATATCGGGAGTAAGCGCGGAATAAGTTAAAAGACAAAATAAGAGGAGGCATCGTGCGGAACGAACAGCCTCAGCCTCGTCCTCTAAGGGCCTTCGTTTCGAGCACGTACTTCTTCCGCTTCCAGTACATTGTCCCTCGCTGTAGCAAATGCCTTCCTTATGGTGAATTTACTTCAGCGAGCTCTGCCGCGTTCTTCACGCAAGACGTTATAAATGGGCAGAGCGATAAATCGAGTGGGAGTTATTTCACTTGATAAGGCAAATCTGCCACGTTAACGCGCCCTCTCGGGTTAATGCTTCATCTTTTTTTTCGTAATCTCTTCTTCCTCAGGTTGTTCTGTATAATCGCTTACAAGTCAAGTCGTAAATATATCTTGGATGCGCGTTCTTTGATCATGCGTTGCTGAGAAGAGATATTGATTCCAGACGTGTGTTTTTTGACTGTGTTTCACGTTAAGACATTGATTAAAGACAGGAAGAGTAACGTACCATACGCGTGGCATGTAAAAATATTAAATCAGCAGTCTTGGAAATATGTCAAAAAGATTTTAAAAGTTAAAAAATTTATTTGCTGGGTATATACTTTATAAAACCTTTTAATGAAAAAGGGATATTAATTAAAAAAGATACTAAATAAAAGAGATGGTAATTAAAATCAACGTTTAATAAAGTAAATTTTAGGAAAACAAAATTAGCATAAGTTTTCTCGCATCGTGTTTTTTTAAATTTTTTTTATATAGATACCTAATGATATGATAATGTATCAAAAAGAATTCTATTTTTTTATTCTGCCATGATTATTACAGAAATTCTATAGTAAATTTCTATAGTAAAAATGTCATGTATGTGAAATATGTATGATATAAGAATTAATTACAGAGTAGCAGTTATAAAATAGTAAAAAATGTGTAAAAATAGTTTCCATTAAAGCGCACAATAATGTTTTCTTGACAGAGACTATTGAAATAAATAAATATAACGATATTTTTCTGTCAGCACGTTCGTCAGTGTGGAAAAATTTGCATAGAGAGAACGTAGTAATTCTTTGAAGAAGTTATTCATCGGGATAAGAAAAAGAAACGACACCAAAAGGTTGTTTTCACTTTTAACTCAACCGATATCGTATTTGCGGTAATGATGACTTTTTTTTATATATGGTTGAGAAAGGGGGAGACATATTATGCTCGAATTATTAAAAATAATGAGCATATCGTCGCGCATAAATACGTTTTCAAAGACTGTATTAAAAAAGAAGAAAAAAGAAGGAATTAGAAGATATTTTTAATGAACTAACACACGCGCATTTCTGCTATTTTATCATTTTTTTTTAATAATGAAAGGAATCAAAGTATAAACATAAAGACATAGAAATTATAAATACGTTTTATAAGTGTATCTAAAAAAAAAATTAAGGAATGTATACATATAAGACTTCCATTATAAAATCTTCGATACATTTTTTGTCTTCCTCGAATCATAATATTATTTACATATACGGTTACATATACGGTTAAAATTTTGGCTAAATCATATTATATTACAATAATAATGTTTTTTATATTATATGTTTTTTATATTAGTTATACATTTTACAAAAGAATTTTTATATTAAGATACTTAAATTATGCAACCTCGAGAATTAACTGAAAGTTTATTTAAAGCAGTAACAAAAAATATCGTTTATCGTCAGACTTTATTTAACTGATTATGCAAAATTCATCTTTAAATCCATCTTTCTATAGAATTTGTCAAGTGAGATAATAGTTTAAATAGATATTTTTAGATGGTAGATCAAAATATCAGATTTATTTGGCAATACAGTATACACTAGATGACATTTCTGATCTTTCTTAAGATTTATTATAATCGATTATAATATATGTATCATATCAAAAATAGTTTCACAGTATATAATTAACCTTTCGTCTGGAATCATATTTTTATTCCCTCCATTTGCAATATTTTTTGTCCAGTTTCAGTTCTTTTTATTGTTTTAGACTTTCCAAAAATGTGGAAAAATTTAGGGTTATTTTATTTTTTAACATTTCTGTTATATTATCTAATAGTCTTTAAACTCAACGTTATATTATCTAATAATCTTTTAATTCAAATATTATTTAATAAAAATTAAAATTTGAGCAAAAATGAAGATGAAATTTGAGAATGAAATTATTCCAAAAAAGACCTGGATTGCAGGAGGGAATCATAATTATAGACTGTATAATTATTTTCGACACGATGAAATCGATTCAGAACCATTAAAAATATCAACGAAGGTAACCTTATTTGATTTTTGAAAATAAATCTAATATTTTGGTCCATTATTTGGAAATATATCCACTTATATTATTATTTTGCTATAAATAAAATTACTATTCCACTATAAATAAAAGATAAATTCGTGAAAAATAAATTTAAACGAATTTGGTATAATTCTTAACATGAATCCTTAAACGCATCTTTATTGATTGTCATCTTCATACACCTTTGTATCGGAACAACCTCGAGGAGTCTTATCGATTTACCGATCTTATACCGCCACATTCGAAATCTCAAATAACAGTGTCGTCGTAATTGTTAATGAAAGTTGAGACAGGTCGACGAGACGATAGCGTCAAATTTGTATCATCGATTAATTCCGAGATATCCGGATAGTGTGTTTTTGGGAAGTAGATAAAGTGCATTGAAATTTAAATATGAACATCACATTACTTCTTGTAACCATGAATTATATAGTGACAGTTTTCGATCTTGATAATCCTTTCCTCTTTTATCATTAAATATAGAAGAGTTTTTTTAACTTGTTATTGTGGGTAACTATATTCACGAGAAGCTATAAAATGTAAAATACAATGAGATAAACTTAAGAAAAATTATTAAAATAAATTATAATAATAAATTAAATATTATTATAATAAATATTAATACGGTATTATAATGAATTTAAAAAGTTAAAGTTGTTAATGAAATTTGATCCTCCGAAGTTTTTTCTTTAATTGCTGTGGATTATGTATGATTTTAAATAACTCAATCTCGGTTGAATTGTAACGATACTCTCATTTTTGCTTTAGCAATTTTATTTGATAATAGTTACTACAAATTATAAAAATGTAACGTTAATTTATAATGTATGACTTCTAAATAATTAAATAGTAATATTCAATTACTATATTATTCGGCACAATACGTCGTACAGAATTGATCATAATATGTATCACGTTTGATAAATCGTATTTTATATTTTTAAAGCACTCTTTACATCTCTGTGACATGAAATACTAAAATCACGTTTAACTCACGATATAAAGAGTTTTATGTATGCGCTTCGGACTACATCCATTTTGAGACCAATCCACGAAATTTTGATGCATTCACATTGTAGGAACTACGTGAATAGCATTTTTCAGAAATGTAATATTGAGGTATTTTATTCGATTATATCAAGCGAGAATACGTAAGCTGATTGGGAGGGAAATGCAACGAAATTGACTGAAGTCCAGTTTTATGTAAGAATCACGCGATGCTTATTCTCTTTTTTTTTTTTACAAATAAATAAGCAGATACTGAAATTCCTAATTTCCGTCTTCTTTTGAAATAGATAACGTGTACATTGAATTTGTATGCAGAATTTTTTTTTTATGTGAATATGTGCAAGTATATCATTTTTGTTAACGATATAAAAATAAGTTTATACTTAACGTATACACCATGCGATGAAATCGAAGTTGCAAAATGGCCAAATCACGTGTCGACTTTCACGTAAAAGATGTGTTATACCGACTTCGTCGGAGTTTCGAAGAAATCCTAAATACGTGTGCAAAATGCATCGCGTGTTACATAGTGTTTCGTATTATACGCCTGTTGTGTTGCCGCGTGTCAGTTATTCCTAGAATTCGTTAATTCCGACTCTTCCATGGAAAATACAAATGAACTTTCGACGAAATGACATCTCGTCAAACTTTATTGCATTTGTAATACTCGCACAAAAGACAGTTGTCAGTGACTTCGTTGTCATCCAGAAAAACAATATTTTCAAAGTTAATTGTAACGTTATGTTTTATTTCCAAAGATCTTCTCTATTAATCATCAGCAGTATGATTAAAATTACAAGATTATAATTCTTTCACAAACTTAGCGATAAATAATCCTAAATAGTATGATATATAATAAAACATAAATATATATAGTTTTTAACATTCACAATTATATACCGCAAATATTTGGCTATTAAATTTACTGTCTAATAATATTAGTTAACATCAAGTTTAATAAGTATACTGCCGTTTTACTTGCACAATATAAAAAAATCAAAGAGAAATGAATTAATTACATCATTTATCCGTCAATTATCCAAAAGAATCAGATACTTAATCGATTCGAATTAATTAACTACCTTATCATTATGTTCTTTTGCTATCTGATCTGGTTGAGTGATTGTTGAAGTTTCATAATACAATGAAATGACCAGGAAAGATATTGGCGATATAATGATCACTCATCCGGTATCGATTCGATAAAATGTCATGACTACTCAAACCGTCCGTGATAACTCAACTTTTTTTTTTAGATTTATTTTAGTCGTCGAAGCAAAAATGCTTTGCATGCAGCGAGAATATTTAATTTGTATTATTATTTAAATTACAAATTAATAGTGTGAATGAAATGTCTTACGTTATTATATATTCATGGAATTCTTAATTCATTTATTTGATATCATTACTCTCTGAGTAAAGTGTTTTTTTTTAAAGTCAAAATGTCTGAGAGATTTACTGATATCAGATTAATGAAAACCGAAAGAATGTGATCGTTGCAAAGACGAACATAATGATCTTACTTGCTCCATCATTTCTCCGTGACAGCATTCGAAGAAACCTGTTTCGCCTCGCGAGAGCACAAGCGGCACCGTCGCGCTTTGATTACGCTTTTTGCGGCGCCTACGTATTCAATTATAGGTTATCGACTAGCAAGTTGATTTCAACCTTTTGCAAGTTAACTGCAAGACAACCTGAGGCAGCACGAATTTGCAGCATTGATGGTGCAACACGGATAAATGGATTTGATAGGTATTTGAGCAGAACAGTCGCGATGCTTTAGGCAAAATAGTAAAGTTTCTTTTGCAGAATAATTATTTTATTTTTATTTATTTTTATTTTAACAAATTTGATAAAGACTGAATTTCTATGGTCTTATATGTAAGATTATTAATTCTATTGTTATTTAAAAGAATATTATTTTAAAGAGCACTTATTTTTTGTATATATATATATATATATATATATATATATATATATATATATATATATATATATACACACACACACACACACACACACACACACACACACACACAC
>Ga0157363_1007716_pt1 | contig 10204 bp, 7 predicted proteins | sample AttsexASBM1_FD_111477 | JGI IMG/M metagenome (GOLD analysis project Ga0157363, IMG submission 111477) | Fungus gardens microbial communities from leaf cutter ant in Ribeirão Preto, State of São Paulo, Brazil - Atta sexdens ASBM1 | ecosystem: Host-associated > Fungi > Mycelium > Unclassified ...
AACGCAGAATATTTTTCGAATTTAAACTTAAAAGTCACTATTTTTTCCAAACTAACGACTTGTGTAGACACTGAGACAATATCAACATTTAAACAGATGTCGAAAATACACGTTTCAAAACAATCAAATCTAGTAGATCTGCTTTCTTTGAAATTTTTGCATTGTTGCAATATGTTCTGCTTTGGATGAAGCTGAATTTTAAATTAATTTTTTAACTAAAAATGTATCAATAATGTTTTCCAACTTTTGAACGTGTAAGAAAATAAACAGACAAATATAAGCTTACAATTAAAAACCTAAACTTTATATGGGGAATACATATCATTTAATTTTGTTTAAATTGTATTCGGCATATGCTTTGTCACGTATCTGTGTTTTATTGAAAAACTTTCTTGTATTTCTTTTGAATATAAACATATTTTAAAGTAAATTTTTATACATTTCTCACAATATTTAAATAAATATTGCAAAACATATGGAAGAGATCCCGGTCTCTTTCTTTGCATCGTGTACTTATCCTATTATAAATCTACGTTTGATCATAATTACATGCTTGTTCTTAGTTAAAGTTCTATTGGATTGTGTAACATTTTAAACAATTATATACATTTTCATCATAAATATAAATTATTGTACATTAGATATTTATACTTACACATCCAGTAATATTGATATTTTGAGCAGTTTATCTAATAATCAAAATGTGGCAAAGTGATTCTTTCTTACTGGATTACATTCTAAATAAAGAAGAACTTTTATTTTTCCGCATATTGTAAATTTCGATGACATTCTAAAACTTAAAGAGGCAAATAATTCTTTTTAATTACATGACAGACCAAAATTAATTTTTGCTAAATTCCTGGGCAAAAAAGAGAAAAAAGACTTATTTGTGATCTCCTTTGGCAAATATTCTTCGCGACGCTTTTAGCAAAACTTCAAATTTGGCTGTCAATAAAAATTAGTATTGACATCCTATTTATTTTTACAATTTTACTGTGATAGAAATTACTTTCCATTTTATCAAAAATATGTATATATTGTATTTGAATGGTCATAAAAGACCGAAGATATATTCCTATTGTGTAACGTTAATTCTTTACGTCTGCCGTTACTGTATATGTATGTTTTTTCAATTTTCAATTTGTTTTTGCCATACTATAATAAATTCTCATTAAGACTCCTTTGATGCAAGCAATTTTTCTAACTTATCGCAATAATTACAATATTTGATTTTAAGACGGGATAAACATATAATAATAATTATCATTACAATATTTGTTTTCAAGATAGAGTAATTTGGTTTTGTGCATTATTTTTATTTTTGAAATCGATAGCAATATAATTGCATTATGCGACATGAGAAAGATGCATACATAAAAGAGACATAAGAGAAGATTAACGATGCTAATTGTTACTAATGCTAGGTTACTTTATTTACATAATCGGCTAACGATTTATAAAATCAGATAGTGATATTTTCTTTCACATATAGATAAACGTAATGCCTAGGCACTTTTGTTGTAAAATGCAAATTTTCTGCATTTTTCAGACAACTTAAACATATATATATATATATATATATATATATATATATATATATATCGATAAAGTACTTTGGCAGAAGCACTTTAGCGGTTACGAGGCTTAAGATGTTTTCTCCATTTTTCCTTCGAATGAGGTATGAACTCATGGTCGGCAGTGCGATGATACAACGCATTTACGGCTATATGCTTCCGCTATCAATCAATATTATATCACCATGAATTATAATGATAAGATCAATTTCCTTATTTAATTACGTTTTATAAAAATTCTCAAATATATTAAATTATTTATAACAATATATAATTCCAAGTAGTGATATAATATTGAACGCAAAAAATTATGTTTCTTCGATAGCGGCCTCAGCATGTGATTTATAAAATTCAGGAAAAATTGTACTAGCCGTTCCCCGTCCAATATAACTTATAAATACTTATAAAAGTATCTTTCGCTGTTAAAATCTTTGTTCTTTGCGATGCTATTTCATGCGATTGATAACCAAATCCGCCATAATGATCAGAGCTTTCTGATAAGGACTCTTAGTAAAGGACTGAGCGATCTTGCTGGCTTCTACACAGTGCTTCTTTGCCAAGAATCTTGTTTGTTCGAGACCATTGGATTTGTGCACCAATTCGAAAGCTTTCTTAACATCTCCGGGCTCTTGAAAACGACGCATAATCATTGCATTCAATTCTGGATACTGTAACAGTTGAAGTAACTATATTAAAGAGACGTTGAAAAGATATCGATAAATCTAACATAATAAGGTAATACATCGTAGTAATGAAAAGATTTCTTATGTTACGAATATTTATTGAACATTTTGTGTACAAACCCGTTCGCAAGCAAAAAGCACCGGAGCTGTAGCTAGTCCAAGTTTAAGATCAGCGGCCGTGGGTTTGCCCATAGCTGTTGTAGAAGCTACAAAATCTAAAAGATCGTCTACCAATTGAAAAGCCAAGCCAACATTTCTGCCATATTGGAAGGCCATCTCTATCATATGTTCATCAATGTCGGAAAGAATGGCGACCTAATACAAAAATGCAATCAATTAAAGAAAAAATTAGACTAGGACTATATAAAAATTTAAATATTTATTATCTAAAACAAAATAATAATTTAAATCTAGTTTTTATTCTCTTCAAAGTTCTCTTCTATAAGTATCTAAAAGTTATATAACAATTCCATTATTTTTGTTATGTCTCAAACATTCTATTCTTCATCTCAAATAACATTAAGCATTTTTGTGTATTTCAGCTTGGATGTTCTGTATCGAGTTCTGGTTTTTTGTGACAAATATCTTCACGTAACTGCTTCAAAAAGTTGCAGTAAAAATCTGCGTTGATTGCGTTGATCAGTAGAAACAAGTTCCTATATCTTTGATGGCGAAGAAAACGATCAACATAATTTTCTTCGCACTTCTAACTTTTTTCGCTTTTTTGGATCTCTAATCTCGTCGGATTTAGTTCCTTGTGACCTCTTTTTGTTTTTTTAAATAAAATTAGAGCTCAAGGAAGATCGTTTTAATATAATTAAAAACATCCAAGCAAAACATATTTAATATGATTCGAGACAAAGATTTCCAAAGAACGTTTGAGATATGGTAGAAGCGGTGAATCCGCTGCATAAATGTAAAAAAGAATTACTTTGAAAGGAATAGAGGTTATCTAAATATTTAAATTATTGTAGGACTGATTGTTCCATTTTCAGATAAAGTATATGATAATTTTTTTATCTATTGGATAAACAAAAAAATAAAAGAGTAAGAACATAAGAGAATAAGAGAGTGAGACAGTGAGCTGAAGTTTACTGAAAAGTGGAACAATCCAGCCTTAATGTTGTTACTTTTTTCTATAAAAAAGTTCCACTTGATCTATGTAATTATTGATCACTTTTGATCCATGTAATTATTTACAAGTCTCAATGAAGAAATAATAGACGACGACTTCGTACACGCAATTGCTGATATAGACTCACCGCTTTCATGCAATTGGCAATTAAACTTGCTGTTTTTCGATAAGTCTTCGTGAGATAGTGCGCGAACCTTTCGTTTTCCGTTTCTTTGGAACCAAGCTGCATAAATTCGCCTTGCACCAAATCAGAGACAATCTACAAATTAATCCATATTTAATTTAATACTTTGATTAAAAGGATTAAATTTTATTTTAAATTTTATATTTAATTTTAACTAAAAATGTTGACACTTATTACGTTAAATATTAGTTTCTAGTTAAATATAAATTCTTTTGAGAAACCTAATAATTTTCGCAAAAAAATTCTTAAAAATAGGTACCTTTCTAATTTTTCTGGATACATATACCCTCTTAATATTTCTTTCTGTTATCTTTGTTTATCAATTGTGTCTCTAGTTAGAGATAGCATAAAATCTCAAGTCATAATAACAAGTTATAATTTCTAGATGTTTTAGAGATATCTTGGCAATTAAATTTTTCATTAAATAATTAAATATTAAATTTTGTATGTGTTTACATAGCTATGTGACTTGATTCTCTCTAAATCTGAATTAGTAGATAGTCATTAATTACTCAGTGGTATACTTAGCATAATCAGTGAAGTTCAACCAAAAAAGGGAGAATGTTTGAGTCATTATATAACTAAAATACTGACATTTGCACGTTAATTTCAATCTTCCAATACCATATTCATTGAATTTAAGCACTAAAACAAGATTAGTTAGATCATATAATAAAAATTAGCTAGGTTAGGGATCTCGTATTTAATTCACTGATTATCAGTATACTTGGCACTGATATCAATGATTATTCACTGATTCAGATTTAGAGAGTTCATGTGTCTTATAATTGAAAGCTTCATTTGTTAAAATACTAATAATATTGTAATAATTACAGTGCAAGTATACTGAAAGTATTAAACTTTCATTAATTTTCATAAATTACAGATTGATAATTCTGCTATTAAAGTTTTATCATCAACAAGGGGAAACAACAAATTTAAAAAATTATATTGAAAATGTAATTAAATAATTTACCTGACTGACGGTAATAGTCACATCATCATTATGAATGTCGGAAAGCATCAAGCAGGCGATTGATAAGATGTAATTTCCTGCCATAGCCACCTAAGAAAAAAAGTGATCACTTAAGAAAGACCTCGTCATTATTTTACTTTTGTCATTTAATAAACTTATCGAAAATTAATTGACCCTCGTCAGATAAGCAATTAGTGTCCGAATTGTATCGTTATTCTGTTTGATTGTCATGTCCAATTTTCAATAACCATGTAGCTTAGGAATGATGCAAATCAGCTTTAATTCAATTATGATACCGATTTTTATTTTAAGTATATTAAAATAATGATATCGCGATTAAAAGATAATGTGTATGTTACAGTTTTTATTCCTGTGTGAATCGTGTGTTTGCTTTCATAATGTATCTTTGAATGTCAAAATTATATAATATCTCCAAGTTATAACAGTAATATATTACAGAACATAAATATATAACGTCATTGCAACAGTATTGTCTTCAATTCTATCTTCAATTTTATAAAAGTTAAAATTATGTTAATATTTGTTATCGATATCTAAAGATACGAGAAATAATAAAAAATTTCAACGAAACTGCTTCGGTTAAGTCAATAAAGCTGATGTGGTTCTCCGCGATTATCTGTAATAGACACGATTTCCTTTCACTGGACATTCTTCAAATCGGAGCCAAATGACTTCGAGTCTTGGTTATGCGACTTAGAGTACGGTAAACGTAATATTACAAATATTCTAAAATATTCTTTGATATTTCTTAGTCAATTCATAAAATTCTTTCTACTAATTGGTCAATAAAATGCTTCGAAGCATTTGTAATGAGTCTTGGACGCGCATTCAATTCTACATAATTTCTTTTAATTTGATTTTAATTCCAGCTTTAAGAGAAGTTTATTTCTTACATTGTTATAATAATATCACAATTTATTTATTAAAACGATACATCTTATTATTTATTTGTTGATCTTGAAAATGCATTTACACGCGGGCGTGATATCGTTGATGGAAAGTGATTTAAATCGATATAATGTTAGAAATTTAATATCATGATAGACCGGATGCAATACCGAATGATAAGTTTCATTAACTGTACCACACATTCAGTTTCGGTCTATCACTCTGCGGTCGGTGAATCCGTACGTAAAATGATTGACGTAAAATGGTTAATGAACACATAATGAGCGACGTGTCGAAACCGCAACATCTCGTCAGCTCTTAACGACCCGTAGCTTATTCTGTCGCATCTTGATTTCTAAACTTCCTTACACATCGAAATCTAAAATTAAGATACTACATTGTCACGCACTTTCTACTTTTTTTTATTCACAATTTTAACTTATCTTCATAAAATACTTAAAATTCCTGCATTTTATTTCAATTTTGTAAAACTATCATTCTACGATAAATATTTTACGATAAATGTTTTCAAAGAGTAGAACACTTTAAAATTTTCGATTCATATTGAATAAAAAACACGATTCTGTCAACTAATTTTTTTACGTAAGCTCAATCATTTATTTAACTATTAATTACTTAATTATAGGTTAAAAGGTTTAACTGCTTGTAAGTTTACAGTTTAAACGAATTTATTTCGAATAGGTTAAAAAATTCATAAGGAAAGACTGTTCGATAATTCCAGACATTTACCAGAGGACATTTAATTCCAGAGAGACGCAAAAGGAAGCTTTCGGATCATCATCAACAATGTTTTGGTCAGGTAAAACGACAAAAGATCGTTTTGTATGACAATGGCTAAGTGACTCAACAAACAGCTCATAATTTTGAGTTTCACATCCGGCATTAGTGATGTGCCGCCTTATTTTCATGTATCTTAGATGCGATAACCGAAAGACACTGGTTAGGGTTTTCCTCTAAGAATAGCACGCGCTCCGGCAACACTTTCTTGCAATTACACAGCGAGGTGACGTTCCACTAAATAAACATAAATCAACGCTGAAAGCAATGGTCCACCTGCGAGGCTCATTAATTTTGGCTAATGTTATCTCCGGGAAACAACTTACAATTATATTTCAGTACGACATATTGTTGCGAATATTCTCTGATTTAATGAGATGAAGAATCGAAGCAGTGTGCATAAGTATGTATATATATTTATTAATATGAAACGATCACATTAAAAAAACCTTATCAAATATATAAAAAAGAAAGAATAAAATACTTTCCCAGTTTATATTATATTAACATATCTAATACTCTCTCTTATAATTTATTATTATATCTATTACTCTTAATAATCAACATCAGAAATGTCAGGCAAAAAAGATCCTGTCTGTCATATTTTTTATCTTTCCCAGATATTTCTCTCAGATAACATAAGTCTGACTTATAATCATTATTTATGAATTTCACAATTTCCTGATTCAATAGTTTACATTCGAACCACTTTATCACGTAACATTGTTACTGGTAGGTGTAACTCGAATATAATTATTATGTATACTACAGCAAGAGTTCTCTCGATTAGCAGTATGTTAATGCGAGAGCCTGTTACACAATTCACTGGTTCAACATCTGTGCCGTCCTCGCAATACACCGAAGAAATAATGTCGGAACTTTCGTGACCATCGTTGGGCTTTCCATTTCTCTGAATGGTGCTAATTCCATCATGCGTCAAGGTTGTAACACTTTTGAAGCTTCCTTGTAATATTTGCGCATGCTATTCATCAGAATCCATCATACAAATTGTCCTAACAGTTGCTGACAAATTGCAAGAAATTACAAGGACGCTATGTTTGTAAGTCCTTGACGTAATTTTTACAGGATCGTAAACAGATCTTTTATTTCTTCACGTCTCACGATTACGCACTTACATTCTATACGAAATCTGAGAAGTGTCTGAGAACTTCTAGAAATGCAGTTTGGTCTTTCTATTCTATTCGCTCGATCGCGAATGTTCGCAGTTGTAAGCTGTCGCTGCATTTCACAACGGCGACTTAGAACTGCGATTCACATTTATCGTGCAACATGTATCTACAATTCGCGACGAGTTAGAGACATTAAAGCGACAAGTTTCGTTACAAAATTCTGGTGTCGCAAGATCGACGTAGACAAGCAGAAAGATGAGAAGCAACTTCAATACTTTTTGTACAACACTGTTTTACAAAATGTACCGCAATTATGCTCTTTTATATAATGCTGTGTGATGCAATAATGTTGCATTAATAAACTTAAAGTTTAACAAATAAATTATATTCAGAGAATATATTTATATATATTTTAAGATTTAAACTTATTTTCTTGAAAAATTAACTATTTAATTAATTTAAACTAATTTTTTTCTAAAAATTAATCGAAAGGAATCAAAAATTAAAGTTGAAACTGAGCAATATAAACTTTGATTTCTTTTGTATTATCTTTTTAATTTATTTAATTATTATTAATTATTATTAATATCATTAAGACCCTAATTCTTAGAATTAGAAAAAGATAAATAGTATAAATAGTATATCGAGATAAATTATATATCGAGATTAATCTTATTGGTGGAACCAAGTCTTATAAGACAATTCACAAATACTTTACGAAAATATTTTACTTTAGAAAATTTAATAATTGAAATTTAATAATTATTTTCTCATTGTTTTATAAATAATAAATTTAATTTAATTTAATTTAAATAATAAAATTAATTATATAAAACATATTTAATAATAATTGTGTGTGTGTGTGTGTGTGTGTGTGTGTGTGTGTGTGTGTGTGTGTGTGCGTGTGTGTGTGTGTGTACATAAATATACAATTTCCTTTTTTTATAATTACGTGTTCTGTGGATAATATCTTTAGAGTATCAGAAATTTTTAAATTTGTTAATTTTATAACCGCTTATATTCTGAATAAATGAACAGAAAAGCATAATTATATAAAAATAATTATTAACGAAATTTTTTTCACTAAATAGGGATCAATCTTTTACAAAAAGATCGCGTCATACATTCTTCAAAGAAATAATAGTTTTTTACAAAAAGAACTTTTAAGATACTTTGTACATCAGAGAAAAGAGGGAGGAAGAAAGTAATGATGGCTAGTTAATAGCTTCGCACGTTCTTGACCTAGCCACTGTTCGCGCTTTCATTTCACTTACCAGTGCACATACACACTTGTGTAATGAATGTTGATAGTAAATGCAGCTCAATCATTCGCGACGCCGATCGAAAGCTAATTAATAAACGCTAGAAAATGTCTCGCAGCTAGTATGGAAAAGCACGCAAATGAAATTCGAGCGATTGCGAAAGTCGTACGTTAATCTTATATGCATTTGAGAGTTGAATTTTTCGATCGCGTCACATGTTGCCCACTGTCGCGTTCCAACTGTCGGTTTCTAATACATGTAACTTCTATTAAATGAGCCAGATTGACTTGTAAACAGCAATCACTTTCGAAATAGTTTTACATTAATTAATACTCTATGAATAGTATTCGAACAATTTTCCTATCGTATTTTTTGACACTTTAACAAATTTTCCACATTCACAACAAAAAACACGTCGGACTCAAGATCCGCTTCCGGTTCCCAATCTAGAAAGCCCAATGTTTGGTCATGAATCGCATTAGCCTCTTTCTTCCTTCGCTATTTTAGAGAGAGAGAGAGAGAGAGAGAGAGAGAGAGAGAGAGAGAGAGAGAGAGAGAGAGTTTGAATTTCCATTGTCGTCGACCAATGTACAATGACAACTTTCGATGTTTTTTCAATATGAAATAATTATATACATTTTTGATATACTTACATTCCTAAATATATATTTTTTATTTTGTATTATTAATCTTTTTATTAACAAAATAAGAAAAAAGCATCAATTCCAAGAATTGATAAATGTATCATGTAAAGAACTATGTCAATCATGTTTGCAAAAATAGGATGTATTTACCTTCTTTTGACTCCAGACGACATTAACCGACGGCTTGCCACGACGGAAGTCCGATTGATCAATGACATCATCGTGTAATAAAGAAGCGTTATGGAGCATCTCGGAAATCATCGCTATTTGTCGTTGCGAATATAAAAGATCGCTGAAAAAAGGAGAAAGAACTTTTGTAAAATAATTCATTTTCATTCAACTATCTACCATAATACCAGCATATATAATTTTAATAATTAACAATATATTTTTTCATCTTTTAATTATATATATTTTTTATAGCAATAAAAATTTTTTAGATAACTTTGAGATGATTTTTTTCAACATCTTTCAAATTGTTCAATTAAAAATTCATTTATACAAATCGAAATTATTAAATTAAAGATATATGTATATATGCAATTAATATTTTTTATTTCTCGACAAATTTTGAAGTTATCTATGATAGAATCTAAAATTCTTAATGAGACATTTTTTTCGGACATCACTTCACCAATAAGTTAAAATAAACATAGAAAATTATCCCGTTTAAGAAAATAAGCAATAAACCTGTTTCAATCTGATAATTTCTGTGCCTTTATATAATAAAAAATAGATTTTAACAAATCATGAACTTAAAATCGCTTTCACCGAAGAAGTATTTCAAATATCTCGATAATAATCGATATATAATAAAATTTCGTTCTATAATTACAACTTTAAAATTTCGGAAAACTTTAAAAATCGGAAAATAAAAAATACTAACACACATACACACACACACACACA
>Ga0157363_1007718_pt1 | contig 10204 bp, 3 predicted proteins | sample AttsexASBM1_FD_111477 | JGI IMG/M metagenome (GOLD analysis project Ga0157363, IMG submission 111477) | Fungus gardens microbial communities from leaf cutter ant in Ribeirão Preto, State of São Paulo, Brazil - Atta sexdens ASBM1 | ecosystem: Host-associated > Fungi > Mycelium > Unclassified ...
AGATAGAAGACAAAACAAATTTATTTTAGTTCAACGGATAATGGGAGTTGAGGATTGCAAACAATATGTATGGATTATAATGTAATTTTTTAAAAAGAATTATTATTTACACATATGCGAGCGTCTATTATGTATACAGTATGCCTCATTTCTGACATCGTGTAATGTCTCAAAAAGTATAAAAGATTTTAAAATATGTTTTTGAAAGTGTAACGGTTCGGTGGTGCCGGGAGGAGATTGGAGGAGCGGGGAGAGGCATACTTTGATTACGTTATTTTTTTCTAGAAAGACAAAAATATATATATATATATATATATATATATATCTTTATATATATATATATATATATATATCTTTATATACATATATGATGGTCATTTACGCTTTTTTAAATAGAATTAGATGATTTTTTACGCAATGATTCCTCTAATCATTCTACGTACAAAAGTATTAAGATAGAAATTTCACAAAATCAATAATTTACTAGATATTGTATAGGAAAAACTTAGAATATTTGATACACGAGGATACGTATACATATTACCTACTTAATATTATAGCAAAACAACAAATGATAATATATATTGCATAAAAAATATATTACTTTCGTAGAAACATAATGCTGCAATGAATTTTTTCAAATCTTTTTTATATATATACATATATACATATATACATATACATATATAGATCGTCTGATAATTAACAATAAAACTCTTTCATAGGGACAGAATGGACTAAATTAAGTAGAAAAGTTCTCTATCATTTTGCATTTTTCGCATTAATGAGTTATTATTTATGAAGATTTCCAGATTCACTCAGGCTACTGCCAAATGTAAACGTGCGCCTCGGCTGGGCGGTCTTATCTCGTCGCGCGTTTACATTTGACGATAGATCGGGCGAATTTGGAAATTTTCATAAATTAATAACTTGTTAACTAATGCGAAAAATGCAAAATGGTACAGGATTTTTTGGCACTGTTTAATTCGCTCTATCAGTGAAAGAAATTTGACGATTTTTCTGGGACATTCTATAATATGTATGTACGTATATATTATATGTATATGTTTATATATATATTGTATATGTATATGTATTATATAGAGTGAGTAAAAAGTCTCGGAACCCCAAAATATCTCGAAAATTAAGTATTTCCGAAAGAAATGTTTTTTATAAATGTAGGGTTTTAAATAATCTATTCACTAAACTGATTAATTTGACCTTAGGTTGCGTCGCCAAATTGATCAGATCGATCATCGATTTTTTAAAATGGTACGCACTATTTTTTTTTTAATGAATCTAATAGTTAGTGTCAAGAACTTTTAAAAACATTATATAATAAAGTTATTTTTTGTTAAATACTTTTCGAGTTATAAGTCTTGACAATTATAGTACCTCCGGCATTAATACTAACAAAGGTGTCTCACCGACGATTAATATCTCTTATTGTTCAGGAATATTGTTCAGGATAAAATGTCAGGATAAAATTAATTAAAATCAACCTATACAGCACATAATTTACGGCAATGTCGCTGCAATAACGTTGCAATTATAACATGTAATATTGCTGCAATATTGCACCATTGTTCCTGCAATTTTTGTGCTGTAGAAAAAAGAGATTATTCCTCCTATTTTCATTTTTGCACTAAATATTTTTACGTAAAAAAAATAAGATTTGAATAGATCATTTAACATGTTACAACTTTTGTAGAAAACATTTCTTTCGGAAATGCTTAGTTTTCGAAATATTTCATTGATCCGTGACTTTTTATTCACCATGTATATAATATGTGTATGCATATACAGTACATATATAAAAATAATTCACTTTAACTATATGAAATAATTGCACATTTTGAATCGATCACAAATTACAACTATTATAAATACTTCTACAATTCAATTTTGTAAATTACATAAATATCTAAATAGCAACAAAATGTTGAAATCATTTTTCAATTAATTACAGTTCTAGATTTTTTATTATTAATTTACATATTCAAAATTCTTTTATATTAATTGTTTTATGTTAATTCGCAATTTAACATAATAAATATTTTCATTAAGTATAATGAAAGCATTTTTTTCAGTTCTACGCCACAGGTTTGGCCTTCTTGACTTTAATATCGGTATATAATAGATCTTTCTAATATAAGAGAAAATTAATTTGATTATGTTTTGATATCAATGTATACAGTTAAATGTACTTGGTTAAATCAAATATTTCTGGTTATTAAAACTCGAGATTTTACAATTATATTGTTTGGTAAACTATATATAAGACTATATATATAAGACTATATTATAAGACTAACAGCTTATTATATTATAAAGATTTGTTTAATATTTTTCAGCTGGATTTAATGAACATAAAATATATGTAAAATCCTAGACATTACCTATGCAACATTAGATTTCTGATGGATGTTAATCTCAGCGCACTTTGGCAGTTTAATTTATTAACGTTTTATTTTATTAACGTTTTATTGCATAAATATACTCATAATACGTATCTATATTATTTCATTAATAATAGTAATTAAATATAAAATACATAGGTATGCAGATAAAATATAAAATCCCCCTATGTACCCTTTTTTAGTACAACATGCATGTATTTTGTATACAATAAAATATAAAATACTAACATACCATTTTTTACCAATTAATCTACTAGTTTTATTTGCAACTACCTAGTCGATGCATCAAATTGACATTGATCGACCTCGATTCCATTATCATTTTTGACTAGCTAATCAATTTCCCGAAAAAACATTTTATATATAATTATATAAAATTGTATTACAGGTAATTATATCTAAATTTATTATAATTTTATATAATTTCATATAACTATAAAAGCTTTTTTTCCCTGATTCTTAAGCAAGAGAAAAATTTTATATTATATAAAAATAATTATCATTCGTAAATTATCGCAATGGTATCATGTTTTGATTTCAAATAAATTAACTATATAAAATATTTATTTCGTGATACGTCGTCTTACGTAATTGTCATCTTGATTTTCTTATGAATAATTAACTTTAGTACGCATCTTAGTTTTTGGTCACCCTTACTACACGTGATAGGTCTTTCGTGAATTAATTTTCATCAATCTTATATAAAAATTATTAGGCCATTTTTACGTATATTTTTACATCTTTAGAAAATATTTGTGCGTGCGCGCGCGTGTGTGTGTGTGTGTGTGTGTGTGTGTGTATATACGTACATTATTAAATTACTTCACATTTAATTACAATTTTCATGCAATATATTATTTTTTCATAATTATTCAATTACAATTTTCATATAGTATTTAATCAATTATTTTTAATTTACTCATTACTTATTTAATATTATTACTATTAATGAATGATGTGAATATTATTTTTATATAATGAGTTCGTTAACATTATATTATTATATAATTCTGATTTAAAAATATACTCGCTATAAACAATTTTCATGACACGACCGAATTCTTTCCTTTTTTCCTTTTTTTTTAGAAAAATCATTCTGTAGCTTTATAAAAACTCAAATTTATATTTATAAGCGTCTTTCCAATCCACAACATGGCGGCGAGTCATGGTACCTACTACATCAAAGGTGCCGACGCTCAGTGTCTTATGTGTATTTATGTGCCCAAACTGAGCACACCATTTGAGCACACTGCGTTCCGTTGTACGCATAATACACATAATATATTATATTATCCTTGATATTGTTCATTTTATCTTTCGGGAGCTGCTCGGGGTTGCTCCGAATAAACTCAGCGAACTTGAAATATAGGATTCACATTACGTACGACATCCGTCATATGACATCTGACATTCATTTGCTGGTTCCACACTGAATCCGATGTGCGTCGTACGACGCTCTGCAACTAATCAGAAAATAGGATTTTGCTTTGTATCATCGATACAAAATAAAATTCTGCTTTCCGACGCACATCGAATCCAGTGTGAATCCAGCAATTGTTATGTAGGATTCACACTGTGTACGGCATTATGCGTATTATATGTATTATTCGACGTACGACGTCCGATATCTAATAAGAGAACTTGATTTCTAGATATTTCAGCTAGCAATGTTTTGTCATCGTGTGACGATGCTTGTCATATGAAAATGTTTGTCAAGATTCAACTTTTTCGTTCGACGACGTACGTATGACGGACAATTTCCGCGCGATTGATGTACATTGTACATAATCCTGTAAGTAATGAAATATTTATAAAAATAATTCTGATTAAATGAGGTTAAATTAGATTTGCTATCACTTTTATTTACATTTTATATATTATGCTGATTCTACAATGTAATCGGAAATCTTAAATCTTAACCAGTTTTAATCTAGATAAGTGGCTATGATTTTTTGTTACTAGTTGTTAATTGTAAAGCGAGTTATTTAGCTTGATTAATGGGAAGGAATGAAATCGAATTTAGTTAGGCTTAAGTTGGCTGTTGGCTAACTTTATAGATTTACTGATAAGACTTAGGACTATCCGACTCATTGTTGAATCAGCTTTATAATTGATAAATTACATGTTTTTAATTTATTATAAATTGCATATTTAATTTAATCTTTTTATATTTTTGTTCAAGTATTGTACAGACTGTGGCGAATTGTTGGAAGATCATCACATATGCTATTTGAATGAAAATTTAAAATCAAATAATGAAAATTGGGAATCCGATATAATACTTCATTCAAAGTTGTTCTAAAACTTAAGGTTGCAGAACTTCCCAAATAGCTTCACATGTTTCTTGTATTATATCAGAAACAATACCTGATACTTTTGCCTATACAGTATGACATCGCAAGTGGTGCCATTAAATCGCCAGATGCTAAATATAAAAAAAAATTGATCCTTAAAGTAAATAAAGGAACATATATATATCTCAAGAAAAACTTCAAAGCGATACAATGAACATCAGACGTCGTGTGGTGGATGTCGTACATAGTGTGAATATATTTCAAGTACATTCATTCGGAGCGACCCCGAACAGCTCCCGAGAGACAATATGAACGAACAAATCTTGTTTAATTCTGTGTTAAATAAGGATATGCGCATAGGATATATTATGCGCATTATGCGTGCAATGGAATGCAGCCAGGTCGATCTCTTCCATATATGGAATCCTAAAAACGCCTAAAAACGGTTTTATCGCGATTTATGAAAATTTTTTCTTTAGACTTTCCCTTTTGGATGGGATTAGCCAGTGTTCTGACTACTCTCAAACTTGACGACTCTACGCAAGATATACATCATTCAATATATAGATGGATTTTCTGTAGAAAAAAAGTCAATTTTAAAGAAGAAATCCTCAAAAGATTAAGTAGAGCATTATAATATTCGTATCCGCCATTTTTAGTCTTTTCCCCACTCTTTATTCTCTCTTTAATCTTCTCTCTTCAATTTCTTAGTTTAGCGGCGGAATGAAGAGAGAGAGACTAAAAGATTAAGGAAAGGAGCAAGAGAGTGAGAAAAGCATTAAAAATGGCAGATGCTAATACTCATATTATAGTGCCTTAAGTCAAGTCGTAAGGGGCGACCTCATGATTGATCAGATTTTGAGTCTCTTTAAACGTCACTTGTCACCATTTGCATTTACTTTTGATGAGTAATAAATCTGTGAATTGATGTGAGTTGTTTCATAGTGTAGAAGGCGCGAACGCAAAATCGAACTATCAACTATCAACCATAGTAAAATTGTGCTGTTTCTGGCCGATACCCGACTTTCTTCCGCTCTTATGTCGTAACTTTTATTAAAGGGACTCTATTTAAAGTGTTTGATTGATCAATCGAAAGAAAGAATTTTATTAATTGACCAATCAAAAAATGCTTCAAAGCATTTGTAGCGTCAAGTGAATCATAGCCAGAAATAAGTTCATCATTGGCTGCTAATCACGTGATTGCTATCAGAACATTTAATACCAGTCGCGCTTCTCTTAAAGCCCATTTTTACAATGGGCAGTAGGCGTAGGAATCGACTAATCATAGTTAATTATCTTTCTCACATTTAACTATGATTGATTTCTACGCCTACTCCTTAATCCATTACTGCTACTGCCTATTATAGAATGGGCTTTAGACCTGTTCTACAATAGAGTCGTAAGACTTCAACACAATAGGCACAAGCAATAGGCACAGGCAACAGGGAATAACAGCCGTCCAATCAGAGCTCTGATATATAAGTGATAAGTTCGATGTTATATCCCAGAGTTCTGATTGACCAGCTCGTTATTCCCTGTTTTCTGTGCCTATTGCCTATGCCTATTGTGTTTAAGCCTTAAGCCGTAAGAAATCAATCATAGCCGATTATTCTTCTCACACTTAACTGTGACTGATCAATTTCTTATGGCTTACGACTTGTGATCCTATTGTAGAATAGGCATTATAATGTTTTCGGCTCGACTTGGGTTGGAAAATGCTTCGCTATTGGTTGAGATTACACTCTACTAATAGGAGAGCACGAAACATCATTACATTAACTCAGGTTGGTGCAAACTCGGTCGAAAACGCCATTTTAAATCTAGGATTTTAGTTTAAGGATGCTATTTCATTAACGTACGACAAATATATACAGAATAGTGAAGTTTTTTACTCCTCTCTTTGGCTCAAAGTCTCGCTACAAATACTTTGAAGCATTTGATGGACTAATTAAAAAAAAGAATTTTACAAAGTGACCAATTAAAAAATGTTTCAAAGCGTTTGCAGCATCATTTTGACCGTAGCCGACCTTTATCCCATAGCCAATCAATAGGTTTAAAAAATTTATCGTACGACAAAAACGCACAAATAAAATATCACCCTAACGGAGTTAAATCTCCTTCGTGGTATAAACACTTTTACTTCGTGGTATAAACACTACAAACTTACAAACGATAAATTATAAGCCCTATCCGGGCTATTCGTTATCGATTCTGCAACGTGAGTCATAGGTTACATTCCAAAACTTCCTCTCCGAGGAAGACTTTATTCTATATAGTATACGTTACGTGTATTATATATTTCGAATAAAATTTTCCTTAGAGAGGAAGTTTTGGAATGTAGCCTAAAAGAAGAAGAGGAAGGAGGCAAAGGAGCGTTCGACGGCACAAGATACCTGTTTTCATGAATTGCTAGCTGGATTAGAATCTTGTCTCCGTATTAGCTGCGATACTGGCATTGACAGCCAATACTGTGGCAAGATTCTAAGAATGAAATCACACAGTGCGGAAAAGAGCTGCGGAATAGAGAATGTGTCATTAAAGAAATCAATCAGCATTATTCTGTGTTATTTTGAATAACGTTAATTGATTATTTCAATGATTTTTATCCTAATCCAGCTAGCAATCTAGCAGGAAAACAAGCATCGTACCACAGGTTTTAGTTTTCTTCTGGTCGGATTCGTCGTCATTTCATTGGTGAGTGCAAGCTATATCCACATACCAATTCTCACAGAACATAGCAGATTCTAGAAGAAGATGCGGAGGAGCGGGTGTTAGTTAACCTATAATAATTCAAAATGTACATACCTTCATACATATTTTTGCAAGTTTTATTTTACTGTTATTTTATTATATTGTTATTTGTTATTTTAAAGTAATGCATATATATTGCATATATTTATTTTATTTGTATTAATATTTTGATAGTTTTTATTTTGCATAAACTGGTTATTTTTCAATATTTCACATGTATCAATTTCAAGAAACATAAATTTCTTCTCAGCAATATATATTTATCTTTGTTGTTTTTATATTGAAGAAATAATTGCTAAATATTTATTTGTTTTAGACTTGTTTTTTTTTGCAATGGATGGTGTGGACTTATTTAACGTGTTTCTTACAACACATAAAGCACAACTTCAATCTTATGGTGTCCCACATTTATTTTGGAAAGTTTTATATAAAAAATTAACAGATCAGATTTATGATGCTGGTCTTGTCTTCCAATTAATAAAAGTAGAATATGAAAATGGAGAAAAGCATGTTACAGAGCCAATATGGAAGTTAATTGTATCTGTAGAGAATGGTATTTCTGTTCAAGATTCTAATAATATTTATCTTATTGATCATGCATGGACATATGATATCAGTAGTGTTCAACAGAATTTAATTCAAGTTCCTGGCTTACTTGATCGAATGTGCATTCTTATGGGAGTAAATACAGAACTGGATGAACAGAAAAAAGTAGAGGATGTTACAAACGAAATGTGGCGTTACAATCAATCATATTCAGTAAACTATGGAGAGATAGAAGATAGAATGCCAATATGGTACATTATGGATGAAGTTGGTTCAGCAATAAATCACAGTGATGATCCAAATTTTAGAGCAGTTCCTTTTTTATATTTGCCAGAAGGTGTAATTTATACGCTTCTATTTCCTACAAAAGACATTACTGCAGGCGATGAAGTCACGAGAGATTTTGTGGAAGGTCAAACGAAGGATCCTGAAAAAAGACGCGCACTATTATTACCTTGGGTCCACAGTACTTTTGAAGATGAAAGTTTTGAACAGAATGAACCAGATGCAGATTATTTTTTAGCAAGTCATGTTCCTGAAAGCTTGCCGGAAAACTTGAATGTAATCAAGGCAGATAACAGTAGGAAATTAAAGGTTTTTTCACAATACAGTTATGTGAATAATTACTTGACAGATCCAGCATTTGAAATTACTGACAACGAAGAAGAAGCAGACATATTATGGTTTGTATCTCATTACAAGACGTACAAGGAATTAAATGTTTCTTCGTCTCACGTTTTTGTAAATCAATTTCCATATGAGAATGTTGTGACGACAAAAGATCTTCTATCGATTGTATGCAGAAGAAAGGCAATGAACAAATTGTATGATTCGGATACTCTCGAAACTTATCCAGCATGGTTACCAACGACATATAATCTGAGTACGGAATTGGTACAATTTGTTGCTTATTTCATGCAACGAGCAAATAAGGATTTGGATAATCATTGGATTTGCAAACCGTGGAACTTGGCAAGAAGTTTAGATACTCATATCACAAATAATCTCTATTATATTCTACGGCTGCCTTGTACAGGCCCAAAAATTGTGCAAAAGTACATCGAACGGCCAGTTTTATATAATAGATCAGATATTAATCAAGTAAAATTCGATGTGAGATATGTTGTGTTGCTTAAATCTGTAAAGCCACTACGTGCGTATGCTTATGCAAACTTCTTCCTGCGTTTTGCGAATCAACCATTCGCACTGAACAATTTTAATGCTTATGAGCAACATTTCACCGTGATGAATTATACCGAGGAGAATTCACTATTCCATGAGAAATGTGCCGATTTCATCGTAGAATGGGAAAATCAGTATCCCAATTATCCCTGGAAAACTTATGTCGAGCCAAAGATTCTTTCTGTTTTAAGACAGATCTTTGAAGCTGCAGTTGCGCAGCCGCCTCCAAAAGGAATAGCCGAAAATCCGCAAAGCAGAGCTGTGTACGCTGCCGATATGATGTTGGAATGGAGAGATTGCGAAATGCAACCCAAGCTGTTGGAAATAAATTTTACGCCTGATTGTCAGCGTGCGTGCGAATATTATTCGGACTTCTACAATGATATTTTTAAATGCTTGTTCCTAGATATTGACAATCCAGAAGTTTTTCATACATTAGATTCAATCAGCGAATAATATCAGATTGTTTATATAATTTAGATAATAAATTTATTGTTATTGATGTGTACATATATATATATATATATATATACATTTAAGTAGCAAGCAATGCGTTTTGAATAATTTAGTTATAATATATAGTCACAAAAGACTAACAAATAAAAATCTAAGCATACATATTTAAGAAGTGCTTTTAAAAAGTACTCTTGAAATGATTGTGTGTGCGCGCGCGCGCGCGTGTGTGTGTGTGTGTATGTGTGTGTGCATATACATATTTATAGATATATAGATTGTTAGAGAAAGAAGAGAGTATATTTGTTAATAGATTATAGCTATATAGTATATACTTAATAGATTATAAGTTAAATTATTTAACACGTGATCGTTTGCTACTTAAATGAATTCATATTCATGAGCGATGGAAATATATGTGATCATTGAACAATTCTTATTTCGAACTCATATTAATGTCGGACCGATGAATCGTATCTATTTCATAATATCACTTTCAATATTTACATAGATTTCTAATTTAGCATTAATTACATTTACATTAACTGAATTGCATTA
>Ga0157363_1007719_pt1 | contig 10203 bp, 9 predicted proteins | sample AttsexASBM1_FD_111477 | JGI IMG/M metagenome (GOLD analysis project Ga0157363, IMG submission 111477) | Fungus gardens microbial communities from leaf cutter ant in Ribeirão Preto, State of São Paulo, Brazil - Atta sexdens ASBM1 | ecosystem: Host-associated > Fungi > Mycelium > Unclassified ...
AACAGAGTAAGATGGACAAGAAGAGTGCCACTAGCCCTTACTAAAATTGAGTCAAGTAGCAAGTATAAGTCTGAGGAAGAATCTAGCACAGGTTTTGCTCTCTCTTTATATAATTCATTACTACCTACACCACCACCACTATCATCATTACTCTTACCAATTTCACCACTACCATATAGCATAAGTCAATATGACCCAATCAATTACAGACAAATTATCTAGTAGCTTGTGACAATGTAGACACAATTCCAAGTGTTATTGGTAACTCAAGAAGGAGAAGTAGTATCTAAAACAGAAGCAAGCACAGAAGTAGCTAAACCACAATTGTTTGATAGAATAGTAGAAAAGATTTTGGGATTTGTAATGGCCTGTAAGTTATTTATAAGGATAAAGATGAGGGAAAAAGTAGTAGAAGAATAGATTCAATAAATACTATTGTATACACAATAGGGCTCAGCAAATATATGGAAGGAGAATATCTTAGAAGATTTGGAAGCAAGAGTTTTAGAATATGAAACAGCAGGAGAATTTCTAACAGATCTAAAAAAAGAGTTTAGAAGAGAAGATGAAGAAATAGTCAAAGTAGCAAAACTAAAGAGGTTAGAGTAGGAAAGAAAGACAATGAAAGAGTTTGTACAAGAATTTAGAAGAGCAGCAAGAAAGAGTGGATATGAAAAACAACCACTGATAGAAAAATTCAAGAGGAACATAAATGGAACAATACAGTAAAAACTCATGGAATCAGAATGCCAGCCCAACTCTTTCAAATAGTGGTATGAATAAACAATAAATTTAGATAGAAACTTGAGGGAAAGCAGACAAGATAATAGAGCTTTGGCTCCAAAGCAAAATAGCTTAGAGGCATAACAGCAAATACTACCACAGCCTCAAGTTTGGCTAAGAAAAAAAAAGATCCCTCAGCAATGGATATCAATAGGGTTGGCTCCTATGGAAGAAGTAGAAAAAACAAATATAGTTATAGTATGTCTGACTTAGCAGGCAAGGTTTGTACTATGCAACTCATATGCTATGAAGGTGGACAAGGAGAATAGAAACTATTCTAATTATGGGAGATTTGGCTACCTTGTAAAGAATTGTAGGCCAAGAGAGAAGGATTAAATACAAGGACAATTTGAGTACAAAGAACAATTTAAATAGGGAGGAGAACCTAATAGTTCTTAATTAGGTTCTATTTTTTTTTAAATCAACAATTTATTACATGGAGCACAATGGCAGTCCATGCCTATAGGAGGAATTATGTATGGAGTATCAATATCCTAACCTTTTTTTATGCAGTTACCCAACACAAAGAACTACTAAGGAATTGAACCCATAACCTCAAGTAGGTTTGAGATAGGCATAATACACATAGATGGGGGTCTCTTCCACTATGCCATCTCTCCTCCACCTTGATTAAGTTCTAACAATAATATATTTACAATGCTTAGTAAAGTAGTAGATAATATATCTGTCACAAACTTCATTTAACTTGTATCTCCACAACCTGTGGACTGATTTTCACAAACTAAGTTGTGCTGGAAAGCTCCAGATGAGGGCTATCTACACATATGTAGTATATACAAAAGCAACAACAAAAAACTGAGATATCAGGCTATCAGTAACTGTAAAAACTTTGTTTGCTAATATCTTATGAATGACTAAACGGATTCATACAATCAAACTTGCATTGGAAAGTACTCATCAACCAGTTTCTAATAATATATCATACATTATATAGAGATTAGTATTTATAGAGATACAAGCATATTAATATAGTAACATAATTAGTTATATTCTAAAATTAGCCTGACAGCTGCTATGATAGATGACAGCTCCCATTAAGTACAAGTTTTGATTATGTGATAGCAATAGCTTGTGCACAGACTATCACTCTTTTGTATATATACCTCTATGTCTGAAGATTAGACTTTAGACTTAACAACATCAATTTACAGCAATTATTCTTGTTAATACTACTCATCACCTATTATCATTATCTCCTTATACTGAACCTCTGAAACACCACCAAGTTCAAGTATCACAACCAGTGAGTAGCTCATTTGTAATAACATTTTACTGTAATCTAGATAATTGTCAAACATGGTTTACACTGGGAGTGAAAGTCTGCGAGATGAACTTGAAAATATGTAGACTTGTGGAATAACCTTGGCTTCAGCTTATATACTGTGCTGTCTGTCTGCCACATGGTTGTAACTTCAGATAATAGGAAGAAGTCTAAGATAGGAATGAGTGCTGATTTGGTGTGTTGCTATTGAATACTGGAGATCAAGTTCAATAAGAGTTTATCTTTGTTGATTATCAGACTAGCAAACTACAGTATAACTACTAGTCTTATATACAAGTTCCTACTATAGGAAATGCTTGGAGTTTCAGTAGTATAGCCTCTATTACCCCAAGTGAAGGTTCCAGTGTTAAGATACTGACAGGAGTGACTCTGCCATAGAAGACCAAATCAAATAGGAGTATCTCTGTCATAGAAGATAGAATACCCAGATGATTGCATCACTGCCATTAGGTATGTTATAAGTAAGATAGCCACTGTGGAAGGCAAGCTTTATTTGTTGACAAGAAATATACTACAGAGATGTGTTTTCCAGATGAATAGACTTGGCATATAATAATAATAGGGACATTTTGAGAGAAGTTACTATGAAAATAGGACTAAAGAAGATCAACATACAGGAAGAGATGATGGTAGAAGTATTATTGGATAGTAGGACAACAAAACTAGTAATGAGTTTTGAGTTTGCTAGAAAGCAGTGATTTAAACTGAAGAAAATAGAAAAACTCATATATATAAGGAATATGGATGGTTTCTTTAACAAGGAAAGATCTATTGAATATACAGTGGAGGTAAATATCTATTATCAAAGGCATAGGAAGAGGACAGAGATTGATGTAATCAAAGAATAAAAGTAGAGTGTAATTTTGAGAATATTGTAGCTTACTTACCACAACCCTGAGATTAATGGGAGGATAGGAGAAGTAAAGATGATAAGGTATTCAAAAGAATATAGAAGAAGGAAAAAATCAAAAGAAATAGAAATAGAAAATAAAGAAACAAAAGAAAAAGCAGAAAAAATTGAAAAGGGAAAGAACAATGGAAGTAAAAAAGATGGCAGAAGAGTGGAAAATCTAGGGTAAAAAGGAAGAAATAGTAAAATTGGTGAAGGAAGCAAAAGAACTGGTATCAGAACATTTTCACAAGTAGATCTACATTTTTGGAAAGAAACAAAGTGAAAGGGTACCCACAAGAAAGCTATGGGATTATGCTATAGAAATAAAAGAGAGATTTATACTGAGAAAGGGAAAGGTATATTTGTTATCTAGGGAGGAGAAGGAAGAGATGCATGAGTTTATATAAAAATAATTGAGAAAGAGGTATATTAGACTCTCAAAATCATCTTAAATAACACTGGTGTTTTTTGTAGAAAAGAAAGATGGGAAGAAGCATATGGTATAGAACTATTATTATTTAAATGAAGAGATAATCAGAAATAATTATTTTTTACCCTTAATTTTAGACATTGTAGAGAATAAAGGTACTAAAAAAGTATTTATAAAAATGAACTTACAATGGGGATATAACAATGTATGGATAAAAAAGGAAGACAAATGGAAAATGGTATTTACAATACTGAAGAAATCATTTAAACCAATGGTGATGTTCTTTGGACTCACAAACTTCCCAACAATATTTCAAACAATGATAAACAAGATCCTTAGGAACTTGATTAATGTAGCAAGCTTCATTGATAATATAATAGTAGAAATAGAGAAAGAGAAGGTGAAAGGTATATTGGACTGGCTGATTCTGAAAGGAGTTAAGGATGCACAAAAGTTCTTAGAACTTGCTAATTACTATTGGCAGTTTATTAAGAATTTTGCAATAATAGCTAGACCTTTACATGATTTGGTAAAGAAGGATCAGAAGTGAAAGTGAACAAAGAGACAAGAGAAAACATTTCAGAAGTTGAAGGAGAAGTTTACAAAAGAACCAGTACTAGTAGCACCAGATTTAGATAAAAAATGAGGATGGAAGTGGATACATCAGACTATACTACAGGTTTATAGAATGTGAGGATGGAAGATAGAGACCAGTAGTATTTCTTTCAATATCTCTAGATGAGATAGAGAGAAACTATGAGATTTATGATAAAGAGATATTGACAGTAATAAAGAGATTGGAAAATTGGAGATACTTGTTAGAAGGTGCCAAGTTTAAGTTTGAGGTCTAAACAGACCACAAAAACTTAGAATATTTCATGAAGATACAAAAGTTGAACAGAAGAAAAGCCTATTGAGCACTTTACTTATCAAGATTTGACTTCACCTTAAAACAAAAATGGAAAAGGCAGACAGACTAAGTAAAAGACTAGACTGGAAAATAGGTGTATAAAAAGACAATAAGAATCAGACTTTAACTAAGAAATAATAGATTCATAATTTAGGTGAAGTAGTAATAGAAGAATCTAAAGTATATATATTAGAAAAAATAAAAATAGCTAGGAGTAAGAACAAAAAAGTAGTTAGAGTAGTAGCAGAGATGAAGAAAGCAGAAGTAAAAGTGTTAAGGGAAGATGAATGACAGATAGAAGAAGATTTAGTGCTAAAAGAAGAAAAAATATATGTGCCAAATAGTGAGAAGTTAAGGACAGAGATAATCTGGTTGTACCATAATGTACCAGTAGCAAAACATGAAGAAAGTTAAAAGATAACAAGGAATTATTAGTGGCTGGGGATAATGAGAGAGATAGGACGATATGTAGAAGGATGTGATATATGTCAATAGATGAAGAATAAGACAAAGATGTTATGATTGATCCCTCATGTCTTCAATGTGGCTAGCTTATAGATTACAAGTGTTGGAATTACTTTGTTATGACTTAATGATTAGCTGTGCTGCATGTTATCTCAGTCAGTACCTTATGTAGTAGGTAAGACTTCTTTATGCTTTTCTCATGTACTATGACTCATTTGTCTCACCAATAACATATAGTCTTTAGGTATATATAGCTATAAATACACTTTTGTATTCTTATACTTTACCAATTGACTTCATCCCTCACTCTTACTTAAGTCTTTGTCTAAGTTACAACCTGAGCCAAGCTTAAAGGTCAAATTCTAGGGATAGTTGTTGGACAAGAACAAGTTCAAATAGAAAACAACAAAGTCAAGGCTATAAAGAAATAGAGTACACCTACTAGGATCAAAGAGGTGAAAAGCTTCCTAGGATTTGCAAATTTCTATTGGCAATTTATCAAGAATTTCAGTCATACAGCAAGACCCCTTAATGAACTCAAAGGAAAGAAGAAATGGAATTGAATGAAAGAACATCAAAGAGTATTTGAAGAGCTTAAAGACAAGATTACAAGTCAACCAGTACTCTTTCTTCTGAAGAGAGATGGTAAATTCAGAATAGAAATGAATACTTCAGAACATGTAATAAAAGGAGTTTTATCCCAAAAACAAGAAGGGAAATGGAGACCTATAGCATTTTTATCCAGGATGATACAACTAGCAGAAAGAAACTATGAGATTTACAACAAGAAACTATTAGCAATAGTGAAAGCTCTAACAAAATAGAGATAATATCTGTTGAAAGCCACAGAAAATTTGAAGTCTGGACAGATCATGAAAATCTCAAGTATTTCAGAGAACCTCATAAACTAAATAAAAAACAAGTGAGGTGGTACTTGAAATTACAAGATTATGATTTCTTACTATGACATATACTTGGAAAAACAAATACAAAGGCTGACATTCTATCAAGAAAAGATCAGATGGATACTAAAGACAATAACAAGGATGTTCAGATGTTGAAAGAAAAACTTTGGGCAAGATGACAGATAATAACAAATATCAAAGTGATATAAAAGAAACAAGTGGTAGAAGAAACCACTTTACTAGAAGAAATACAATGGAATAGAACTAGAAAATATGAAGTGGCAAAAGAATTGGACAAACAAGATAGACATGCTTAGGAAGACAATGGCATAGTCTATGTCAACAAAAGAATCTATATCCCTAACAACAAGATTTGAGAACAAATTCTATAGGAAAATTACAATCCTATGGATATTGGATATCTAAGACAACAAAGGATGATAAAATTGATTAAAAAATTATTAATAGCCAGAAATAAAAGAAGATGTTAAGAAATATGTTCAAGGCTGTACAAAGTGCCAACAGAATAAAGTACAATATCAGAAAAAGGCTGGAGAGCTTCATCTATTGGAAATACCAGGAGGACCATAGCAGGAAATCAGTATCAATATTATTAGACCATTACTACAATTAAAAGGAGAAAATGCTATTGTGGTTATTATAGATCAATTCACAAAAATGATATGACTCAAAGCAACAATACTGACAGTATCATTATAGGAAATTGCAAGAATTTATTGAGACAAAATCTGAAAGTTACATGGAATACCAAGAAAGGTTTGAAGCAATAGAGGACTACAATTCACTTCAAAATTTATGAAAGAATTGTCAAAAGTGTTAGAGACAAAGAGAACACTATCTATGGTATATCATCCTCAACCTGATAGTGCAAACAAAATTTCCAAAGTTAAAAGAATTCCTTATTGGACTACAATGAAGTTGGGAGGAGGCTACAAAATCAATAGAAATAGCAAAAGAAGCTGTGAAAAGGTAATATGACTAGAAGAGACAAAATTCACAAGAATTGAAGGCAGAAGACAACATGTGGTTAGAAGCCAAAAATATCTATTTGAATTGACTCTCAAAGAAGCTGGGCCAAAAGAGATAAAAACCTTTTAGGATTTCAAAAGATATTGGTCAAGAAGCATTTCAGCTAGAACTTCTAGAAGAATAGATGATTCACAATGTGTTTAATGAAGACTTCTGATAAAATGCAGAGAACCCCGTTTTCTAAGACAACACATAGAACCACCACCACTACCAGATATTATTAATGAGAAAGAAGAATACAAGGTTGAAGAAATCAGAAAGTATCAGAAACAAGAACAGAGAACTTAATTCTTAGTGCATTTGAAGGGCTATGGAGATGAACATAATCAGTGAATTGCAGAAACAGGGTTGCCTCATGCAAAAGAGACAATTGAAGATTATTGGGCAAGAATTTCAAGTCAAAACCTATAAAAGAAGAAAATAAAGATATAAATCAACAATTTCAAAGCACTACAACTTCAAAATATTTCAAATAGCCCAACAGTTTACCACTGCTCCTACCTCCTCTAGCCCATATGTTACCTACACCCTCAATAATATGAACCTGATCAAGACAATCAATGATGAGAAAAAGGACTGGACAAAGAAATACCATAAAGTAATACAAGGAATTGAGAGAATGGTTGATATGCAGATGCAGTTACATAATATCATGAAGTTGGCAGAAGAAGCCAATATCCAGATCACAGAAATCAAATTCACAATACTACAGACTAGTAATAATTACCAAATGCAAACAGCAGGAGATATATTCAGTATTTCTGAAGACTTACAAAACATCATACAAAGTGATATGGAAAACCAAGTATATCATATACAGAAGCTGTTAGCAGATAAACTGGATAACTGTAAAGAAAAAGGAAACAATTATGTGAAAGAACATATAAAGGAGATACAAGATGCTTACAAACAGAAAGACATAATCATGAAGGAATATAATACTAAAGGAAAATAGTAAATACAAGACAAGAAAGTTCTTTTATACAAGCCCTATGAAGTTTATACAAGTGCTGATCCAAACTACTCCATTTTATCTACCACCTCATTACAAATCATTACATCCACAAGAAGAACTCAACAAACAATATTGGAATGAAGTAGCTGTTATATTTCTAGAAAAGAAACATAATGCAGATACTACAAGAAAAGATTTTCCCATTGAAATATACATGGAAGAATCTCCTCACAAACTATACTTCATTGCTTTGATGTTACAAGGCAAAATTATCATCAGACCTACAAAGAAAATAGTCACTTCATATGTGGTAGAAGATCTAACATTATTGGACTAGTTCATGGGGACATGAACACTAGAACAGAAGTATTGTTATGATCACCTTCTCATAGTTATTGTATGGTTTCATCATATTTTGTAAGGTCTAGAGTATAATACAATGATTGGCTATGCTGTAGGTTGTATTAGTCAGCACCTCATATAGTAGGCATTGTTTCCTCATTGACTTCTCCTATTATCCTCATGTATTGTATTGTTGTGGATATATGGTTTCCTCATAGTCTATAGATATATATAATGTAGATACATTTTTGTATCCTTATGCTTTACCAATTGATCATGTCATTCACTCTTACTCAAGTCTTTGCCTGAGTTGCAACCTGAGCCAAGCTTAAGGTCATAACAGATAGGAACAGATACTAGAAGAAAAGGAAAGATAGAAAAGACAACAAAGTTTGCAGAAAGAATGAAAAAGATTCAGGAGGAAACAGAAGCAGCTCTGAGAAAGATACAGAAAGAAATGAAGTGATAAACAGACAAGAGGAGGAAAGAAACTAAAGAATAGAAGAAAAAAGACAGGATATTGTTGAGTACAAAGGATCTAGTATTCAAAGAAAGACTAGCAAAGAAACTGGTGAATCAATATGTTAGTTCATACTTTATTGAGAAAGTAGTATCTACTAATACAATCAAATTACAACTATCTACCTCAATGAAAATACATCCAGTAATGAAAGTCAGTCAGATAGTACAGTACAGAGAATAAGTAGAGAGAACAAAAAATAAAAGAAGCAAAACCAGTAGAAGTAGAGAAAATTGAAAAATAAAAGATAGAAAAATTCTAAATAAAATATAAATAAGAGAAGTAGTGAAGTATCTGGTGCAATAGAAGAGATTTATGGTGGAGTATAATTCCTAGAAATGAGAGGAGGATTTAGAAAATATAAAGAAAGTAGTAGCTAAGTTTGAGGGGAGAATGAATGCAAAAGTAAGGCAACAAGATAAAGTGGAAAAAAGAGATATTAGAAGGGGAGAGTTACCAGAGAAGTTTATAGCAAAAATATTGTATGGGTGAGATGATAAAAAGTTTGAGGATAAGTATTTAAGAAAGCTGAAGAAGAACTAGCAAAGATGGAAGTCAGTTTCTTTAGAAGAAAAACCTTGAAAGGGGTAGTGTTAAAGTCAGTGGACTTGAATATTTTCAATTCTTTTCTCATTTTTATTTTATTTTTATTTTATTTTTATTTTAGAACTTAGAATTAAGAAGCTAGTATGATGTTACAGTCATAGTCATAGGATCATATAATATAAAGAAAGATATAAAAGGATCTAGAACAAATAATATCATACAATCTGGCAACAATATATTGACTTTATAGCAAATATATGTACTTTAGAGTAGAATAGAGTAATATGCATACAGATTATGGTCTGTAGTATATAAGATAGATTAGTTTGTACTTGGAACCTTATTGGTTCTCTTGTAATAACCCAATCCAAGATTCTGTTCTTCTTCTAACTCTAAGGGATTTGAATCATAACAACAAGATCAAAGTCAATCTTGCTAAAGTTAAAGAAGTCTCATATTGGTCAGAACTTAAGAATTAATATAAAGATAATATCTTCTATATTTATACTTACTATATCAAATATCAATCACAAAATAAGAATGAAAGTCAATGCCTTAGAAAGAGTTTTTTCTAATAACAACAACTCAACAAATCTTAGATATTGAAACATGTACTCAGACTCAGTCTGACACTAAAATATGTAAATGGCTATATTTCATACTTATTGAAACATATACTAAATATTACTGTTAGCTTAGATTATACCAAATAAGTTGAAATGTAAGATAGTAAAAATTCACAATAACATGTATAATTGTTGTTACAAACTTTATTCAGCTTGTATCTCCACAACAAGTGAACCAATTTTCACAAACTAAGTTGCACTGGAAAGCCCCAAATAAGGGCTATCTACACATTTATGGGATGTACAAAAGTGACAACAAACAACTAATATATTAGGCTATCAGTAACTGTAAAAGCTTTGTTGGCTAATATCTCATGAATAGCTAGACAGATTTCCGCAATCAAAGTTGTGTTGGAAAGCACTCATCAAATGGTTTTTAATGATATATCATATATCATATGGAGATTAGTATTTATAGAAATACAAGCATATCAATGTAATGGCATAATTAGTTATCTTCTAAAATTAGCCTAACA
>Ga0157363_1007720_pt1 | contig 10202 bp, 4 predicted proteins | sample AttsexASBM1_FD_111477 | JGI IMG/M metagenome (GOLD analysis project Ga0157363, IMG submission 111477) | Fungus gardens microbial communities from leaf cutter ant in Ribeirão Preto, State of São Paulo, Brazil - Atta sexdens ASBM1 | ecosystem: Host-associated > Fungi > Mycelium > Unclassified ...
CTAAAATAAATTAAGATGAACTTTTAAAAATTTTATCCGTTTTATATATTAGTTTGAATCCCCTGGTAGTTAACATATTGTAAATGTAACAGAAAGTATGATAAGTGATTTCAATTTTTAAGTAATTTTGTATTTTTTTTGTATTATTAAATATTTTATTTAAGAAGACATCATACAATTTAACTACATACTCCACATCATTTTTAAATGGATTTGATAGTGAGCTTGAGTGTATTTATTCTTTCTTTTGTTTTAAGTCATAATTTCTTTAAATCGTTATCCATGTTTAAAAAAGTCTAAATAAAAATTTTATCATTAAAAGTATGAAATACCATACATGAAAATTTGTGTTATGTTAATTAAGATTTATCTATTTTCTTGTACGTAAAATGAATCAATAGCAATACTGTAATATTAATTATCAATATTGGTACTTTTCTAGACTTAAAAAATGTATCATTTCATTATTACTATTGATATGTTCGTATTTGAATATTCTTACAGCGAATTACAAACACATTTCTTTCCTGCGGGAATGATATAATGAAAAGGCGCATCTGAATGTACTCGGACTATATATTCCTAAAGTTTAATTTAAGTTGGATGATACAGCTCGTATATCGTATAAATTTCGATTTACATATTCTACGCGTAAGTTCCAAGAAGGTAGATAACTTAACTAATGTACGTAGAGTTTACTAATGGCTTCTGGGAAGCTAGACAATATCATCGGAAATAACAATACAAGTTACAATACAATGCGCAATTGTCAAACTGCACAAGTACAAAATGTATCATTGACTCTTAAATTCCGTTTTATGTAATCGAAAAATAGTACGCATCGTTTGTTAAGAATCTGTTCGAGCATCTCTAGTGGAAGAATAGTAACATCTGTTCATTGTCTCTTCTTTCTTCAAGAAGTTATTTTTCTGATACTTACAACGTCTCATTTGCGTCTCTTTAAATGTAGAGGAAGCAGGATTCTCTTCAGGATCCTCTATTTGAATGTGCAGTGCTTTCAAAAATTTAGGGAATTTGAGATAAAGTAAAATTTTCGGATAAAGTAAACTCGAATGTGGATGACACATTGCTTTAATATTGTAAGTGCAAAATGTATTCGTACAAGAGAGATATTTATCGAAAAACCTTATTTTTATAAAATAAATTATAAATTATAAAAACATTAATTATTAATTTATTAATAAATAATAACACAGAATTTATACTTTTTAAAATTATTTTATCTAAAAAGATATTATGTAATAAAATATATTATCTTAAAAATAAACGAAAATGGGTGATTATATTATTGACGTACAAAAAATATTCGCAGAATATTAGTCGGGAAATTTAATTTCTAAGATCATAAAATTATTAATTTATTAATTTATTTTCTATAAATAAGGTCTTTTTTATAAAAATAAAATTCTTCTTGTACGAATACTTTTTGTATTCACTGAATTAAATAACACCCTCTACTGCCGCCTGTTTTGCGATGTTCATACGGTAAATTATGTATGTATCTGATTGCTTTGTTTTTAGCATTTATATTCATCGGATGAATTCGTACCTGCGACACATACATATGCCGCGGAGCTAATAACAGCTCGGACTCTTAACAATGTCGAGTTGGCGGAGAATGGCTTTTACCCGTTCGCTCCTAATCTTGCAATGTGGAGTGTTTCATTATACTTAGCTGGTTGGTTCACACAGTTTGGCAACTTTAGCAAATATCCTCCGGGTGTTTCCGCACATTATTACGATACTGAATACGGTTAAGGTGTAATTAACTCCATGCTCTCCGCAGACGCACATGTATGTCCCGCTCTCCGACCGTGGTAATTAATTTTCATAATAGGCCAATGCAGTGATGCAAGAATATAAGTAGCACTGTATTCCGAAAAACGCGAACTGTCAATTTATATAACGTAGCGATGAACGGTTAGTGTAATAGTGCCCGTTCAATGCTAACCAAAAATATTGGACGTATATACCGTCCTACATATCACTGTATAAAGGAGATAAATATTTGTCTTCCGGAACACTTCCGCGCTTGTCCGACGAAGAAGTCATCCGATTTCTCGATATATCCGAAATCGTTCTCTGAACCGATCGTTCAATATTCCACGCGTTTGACGGAACTCATTCAAATAATCCGTATGTAATACTGCATGAGAAAGTTTGTTTATTATGTTGCTATTATAATTTTCTTTAATATGTTGCTATTATAATTTTCTTTAATGAGCAGAAATGTTGCTTTATAAAAATAACGCTTTATAAAATAACTTATTGTTATTATTACTTTATTATTATTATTTCTTTATTACTTTTTTGTAATTATAAAATAAGACAATAGATTGTAAAATTACATTAGTTAATTGTTATAATATTAAATTTAATAATTAATATTAACAGGAATATATATTTCATATCACACTAAAGCAACATATGAGTCTTAGGACCTACTAAAGTATCTTGTTTTAATTTCTTTAAGAATTGCAACATTTTAGCTTATTGTTATAATAGTACAGTATGATGGTTTATAGTCTATGCATGAATAGAAAAAAATTGTAAAGAATAAGACTGTGAAACCTAAAATTACTCCAAATTATTATATGTTTATAAAGGAAAATGTCAGAAAATCTCAAAAAATAATATTTTATAATTGTAAAATAAGGATAAACGGAAACATTCTTTCTATAATATTTCAAAGTTACCGCGTATTTTGACGAATGTTAAACATTTTGCAATCCATGGATTATAATTAATTCATTTATCAAATTTTGGAATATTATGAATAATGTTTATAATTTTTTTTTGCATGTAGGAGATTGTCACCGCATTTCGTTTGTGCGAGGTGAGGAGAAATTCCATTTAAAATTCAAGACAGAAATCGCGAATGCATCGTCAACTTCGTAAATCGAGAGAACACCATGTGTGTTCATATGTTATTCCATCTGTCGACAAGACTAACCAAAGCGTTTCTGAAAGAAATCCATCGCTACAGTGCGGGAAAGGGAGCTAGCATTCGCATGTCTAAACACAAAAGCTAGAATTCGCCTTGTCGCCCGTTCCATCGTGGCATCGTCGCATTTCGTGTACATGTCGCTCGAACCTAATATTGCAGATGCACTCAGTTAGTCTAGCGCATTTGATTCATATTCCTGGCACACATAATCCCGAGGCATTTCGTATGGCAAAGTATGGTCTGCCACTTTAAGCTTACTGATTCGACTATCGACTAATGCGCTTCGTTTCTCCCCGAATCATGCCGCGCGATAAATATTTTGTAAGATGCCGTATACATCGTGCTCAGAGTCTTCAGAAAATTCCAGCATTCCGACGAACTGACTCCAAGTGGCAAACTACAAGGTAAAGTAAGAGTCTTTACCGTTCTTTAAATGGCTTCTGAGACGCGCAATTTTCTCGATGCACCCCCGAGACGTTGACGGGGATAAATTGAGAGCGAGAAGAATATATTATATAATACTATCGATTTTTATAGACATTTTGTTGCGAATATAATATTGTAAAACATTTTTACAGGAAGTAAAGAGAAAACATAAAAACATTTAAATATAAATGTCTAATAGATTGGACAGGAAAAATATTGTAAGCACAATACATTGTATGTCAATTGTTGGATTTTAAATACCGTAAAATGGGATAACTTTCAGTTAAGTTCAATTGAGATAACTTTAACCCAAAAAAAAGTATCTAGATAACACATATTAGGTGTAGTAAAAAGAAATCCATTATTTTTCCATTCAATTTCATGCAAAATCAAGATAAAAACATCTTAAGACGTCTTTAATCCTTAACAGGAATATATATTTTTTTATTTATGACTAAAGAAACATACATACATATTATTACGGCATACGATTACGGCCAGTACAAACGTTCCTTTGCGCACAATAGCAGGAAAGAAATTAAGAATAAAGAATAAACGATTTTAACTTATCAGAAATCGGATACATCGGAATACGGAATACAATCGGATACATTTCTGATAGGTTGAAATCATTTATTTTTTATTCCTAATTTCTTATTCCTTTTATTGTGCATAGGGTCAGACAGGAGAGACTTGGGTGCTTTTTATTTGATGAGTACAATACAAGTCGATAAAAGTCGTTACAAGCATCGTTCTATCTTTCTTAATCATATTTGCATTTCTAATCGTATTGTCATAACCATATTGGACCTTGAACCCATAAAAATTATTAAAAAAAAAATTTTTTTAATAATTTTTAATAGGTTCAATTATTTATTCTTAACGAAATAAAGTTTGGAAAATATGTCAAAATATATCAAAATTCAACGCAAAGTTTTTGCCTTGATTTCAAAGTTTATAATTGATTTAATAATTCAAAATCATTTTATGAATCACTAATGTCACCACAATTAGAGAATGTTGAATATAAATTACTAAAAATAATGTTTTCGAAATTTTTATCCAAACATTCTGAAATCATGTTATAAAAATGCAAATGGGGAAAAAATGTTACATTAGCGAAATATATAGAACAAATGGGACCCTACAACAATAATTTTAACAACGACGACAAATACTAGCTGCACAAATTCATCATAGAAACTAATAGAGTTATAAGTAAGGTTTGTTTTTTTATTACACTGACTGAATTAAATGAATTATTTTATTCTATAATAAAAGATTTTTACATCTTTATGACTGATAATTGATTAAATGTTGAGAATTTGATGCGTGTGTTACACAAACATTAGGTAACTGTATGCGAAGTTAATGTAAAGTCACCTAGCGAATATAAGGGTTTTTGTGGTGTATGTGAACCAGCAGGGTGTCTAGTTTACACACTTTCGTCATTAGTTGTTGCTTTTCCATTTGTTACTAAATATAAAAAGACTTTGTTTTGCTTCGACTATGCTTTTATTCGCTTTTAAGCCTCCAACACATGCTGGATCTATTTCATAGACTGTACATTCCATTCATCGACATTCCTTTTTAAAATTTGTATCGTTGTTCAAGCGATACGCGTACACGCTGGATGACGAAAATTCGCTACCACCTCGCCGCTCGGCCATGTCTACCACGTATTTCTCCCTATTGTTCTTAATTTACGAGTCTCACGGCTATTCTTCTTTCGGTCGCTAATTAACGGGTCGGCCCGACTGGATTCGAAGCTGTAACTCAGGAAAATTTACCAGTCGCGAGATAACGGCACTCTTCCATTGCATCGTGCACGAACAAAGGGCGTCGGAAACGAGCGTTCTCACTCGCGAATGCTATGATAAAGAAATCTCAATTATAGTGGAGGACATGGTGGCTACTGATATATTTCATCTGATATATTGTACGTTGCTTTTGCATTTAAACGCTGCTTTGAGACTTTGCATTGCGTATCGCTATAAAAATTTGTCGCATTTTTAAATATTTTTTAAATTATTATTTTAAATTAAATAACGGAGAAACACAAAAAATAAATAGTGTAGATAGTGTAGAAACAGAGAACTTTTCTCGCATATAAATTATAATATTCTAGGCTACCAAGTATACAGAAAACCGTGTTTACACGGATAGATATCTACAATACATACTGAGTCATACTACCATCTAACATAAAAACAGTCAGCAATCGATTCACTTGCATATACAGCATGCTTTCACCATTATTAAACAAAGAACACAGATTTTATTCATTAAAAGAGAGAATTTATTCACTAAAAAATCTTATAACAATTATGACAGAAAAAATATATATAAATAAAATAACTAGCAAACATGTATAAGTTATGCAACAAATTCCAACAAGTATCGCACAAGAAAAAAGTTTCTCTATTCTTCTATATGTGATAAAAATAGATAGGATCTTAACAACATTCAAACCGTTTTAAGCCTTTAAAACAATTAGAATAAATTTTTAGAAACCTTAACAAACAAAAACCCTACTTAGATCGGCAGAAGTGTATAAAATACTTTTATTCTTGAGGAAAAGTATACATGAGGAAACAGGAAATTACTTACGCGTGAAAGAACAGCAACATAATATCAGATTAAATCATACTACGCAGTCAACTTTATTTGAATATAACATTGAGACAAGACAAAATATTTGATAAAACGACCAAATAACCACTATCATTTTATATTTTCTAAGGAAGATAGAGAGATCCTAGAAATACAGAAATATCCCGATAATTTAAACAAAAACAATAACATAAGTGACATATGAAAAACTATTCTCCCGGTTTTCGAGAATTAATCGACTGAAAGTAATCACTCTCGTTACACTCGCAATGACTCCTTCTTCCAATGACTACTGTCTTTTTCTTTTCTCCGCTTTTCTTCTAACAATAAAAAAGATATTCTCCAGAAAAGCGATTCATTATCAGATTGTTTTTGGTACTGATGAAAAAAACTGCAGAACGTTAATAATAATCAGTATCAAGATACCAAAATGGCCCGTTAACCGCGTACCTTCTTTTTTAAATTTGTAATTTTAATATTTTTTTATAGTTAAGAAAAAAGTGATTCACTTTTACAAAAATAATTGCTGATTCATTATCCTTCTATATCTTTTTAATCCTGATATTAAAAGTAATAACCCAATAATATAAAATATTAAATACCCTTTTACAAAAAAAAATACATTTTAAATTGCAAACATAAGGAATATAATTGAGTAGGTCTAATAGATTCACCGTTATTTCCGGATGATTAAGGTTTGCTATTTTTTCGAATATATACAAAATATTACTTATTATACAAAAAATTACTTTTGTTAATAAAATATAAATTAAATATTAATTAATTATATTAATTATATTAATTAAACCAAAGGACTGTTTTATATCAAATAATATTCTTTCAAATAAAATCTTTCAAAATGGATATTAAGAGTCAAAAGCACACAAAGGTTGATTCGCGACTGTTTTGTGGAGGGATGTTCATAAAAAGTTTATATTAATTCTTTTAACACAGAATGGTTTGAATTGGAGTTGAAAGACTTCAATAAAATAACTATATTTATATTTACGCATCTTTAGCTGCTTTTAACTTTTAAATTTTGTAAGATTTTGAGTATTAATAAAATATGCACAAAAAACAGTTTTTCTGAAGTACCTAAGAATTTAATTAAATATAGATATGGAAATAATTTTGTTGAATTACCAAATAATTATATAGGACGTTAAAACTGATTACTAGAACGTCAAAATTTTTTGCAGAATTATTTATCATACTTGAGTTTTCTACATAATTATTTTGATAGTGTCCAACAGAATTATTTTCAGATCTATATTTAAATTTCTAAATACTTCAGCAAAATCATTCTTTTTGTATATTCGAAACTTTTAAAAGAGGAATATAAATGATTGATTTGCAAAAGATTTACATTCAAATATTCAAATATTCAATGATTGTCTATAATGCGTTTATTTTTTGATGCAAGTATCTCTGTGTACAGTCATATACACATCGTATTTTTCTCATCATAATAAAGTGTGCTACGTTTTCGTGTATGACATAGCAGAAAGTAAGATGACAATGTTTATGCAGCGTTGTAAATGGCGTGCAATGTGACAGCGCATTTAGTCCCGGTGTGAAGCAGGTGCGGAAAAAAAACATTTGCTCCTAAAATGGTGGTACGTGTTGCAATTTGTAATTACGTTTAGTTGAGCGCATTACGCCAAGCTGTGAATTGTGATGAAAAGCGCAATACGTCATGTGACTCGGCAGTACGTTCCACTTTTGCTGATTAAACATTCCGCTGCGAAATGCAAAATAATTAAAAGTTTGTTGTTTAATCTCGCGCGATTTCTCGAAACTCTCGCAAAATCCATCCCGAATTTTACATATCGAACATACACGTCGACCATCATTCGCATTTGTTATTGGCGCAAACGTTCGAACGCACGTAATGTTCCCGATAAAATTATAATAGTTAATCGGAAAAAATAATTGTGGGTCTGTTATTAAAATCATTATAATTTTTATGTAACATCGTCATGATATTTTTAAAATTACGTGTAAGTTTAATATATATTCATGTAATTTAATTTGAAAAAAATAATCCGACAAGATCAGGAGCGGTATTATTTTTATGTAATGTTCATTGTGAAACATTTACAGCATGAGATACGTTCTGTATGTAAAACTATGTAAATATTTCGTGCGATTCACTTCATTACAATACAACTTCTGTTGAAGTAAAAACATCGCGCTGTATGTATGTGTATGTATACGACAGTGAGAACGATCGTCTTAATTCTTACAAAAACTAATTGGATTAACGGTTAGAACCATTTCCTGTGCACAGCCTTTCTTTTCCACAGTTTCTGTCTCCCTTCTCTCTCTTTCTCTCTCTCTCTCTCTCTCACTCTCTCTCTTTCTCTTTTTTTCTCTTTCTCTCTCTCGTTGTTTAAAAGTGTAATGCGTAAGGCAATGGCATAATTAAGTGACTCAAGCGAAGATATAAAATGTAGCGATAAATTTTCGTTTGATCTTAATAAAATAATCAATTTAATTACATTGTTTAATTACATTGTTCAATAAATTATGATGATGATGATGAGAGAGAGAGAGAGAGAGAGAGAGAGAGAGAGAAGGAAAAGAAGAAAAAGAGAGAACAATTCAAAATCATCAACATTTATTTCGAATAAATACAAGATACATTCCCGTCCAGTGCCCGTATGTTTATAACTGCAGCGATGTATCTAACTACAAACCAGCCGACTGGCTGGATCAGCAACTCCACGAAGAATATTTCAATGAAACGATCGTCTTAATGCCCTTTACTCCCTTTTAAAACGCGTACAATTAAAGCTTGCTAATTGCATTCTTCCACCGTGCAAGATATCTTCTACCGGTAAATTGGTTCTTATTTTACGAGATACGAGGATGATACCGAGTGTATAATATATTCACTAGGCACTACTCTTCTCATAATTAACGCGATACAATGAATAAAACAAAACGGCGAAGAAACTAATTGTAGAGATTGTAAATGTAAAATAGTATTTCTTTTAATTAAAAAATATCGTTTTGAATTAATTGAAGAAATTATAAAATATTGCAGTATAATATATGCTGTATTTTTAAAAAGTTTCAACATATAGTATTTTACAAATATATAAAATTATTTATAATCTTTCTTTATCATGTTTCTTAATTTTGTGTGCTGTAAAATCTTTTGTATAATTTTAAATATTTAATATAGAATATTTTTTTAAAAATACAATGGTAATTATTATAAGTAATCGTTTATTTTCTTTATAGAGATTATAAGTCTATCAGCGCGAAAGATCGAGTGATTAAAATAATCGATAATTACCTTTATGCAGTCTGTAATTAATGCTATTGTCGTATAAATTGATTTCATTAGAATCTACTTCGGTGCTTGGCTAGCGCCTCCATTGATGTATGAAAATGGAAATCAGGATAATATTGAATTTGTCTCATTGTTTCTAATAATGTTATCGAGGAATAATATCTGCTAAACTCGTTTTTCTGAGAAGAATAAAGACAATAAATAGTAACTAAAATACTTTTAAGTCAATAAATATTCGTCAAATATTATTCGTGAAGAGATAATATAGTAAAATAATAATAATTAGACACACAGACTACGATCGTACTTCTCATTATAATCAGCAGTGACTGTTACATTTTCAAAAAATAAATTGCATGCATTGTTCATATTAGTTGCACGATTGGGTGACTTAATTTAAAATTATAGCATTTATTAATTTAGAAAACGCCGCTATCTCATATTAGACGCCTATCTTAGAGAGAATAGAAGGCTTTCCTCTATATAGAATATGGTAAACCATAGATTGCGGTTGTAAATCCTGTGTCAAATGGTTAAGGTGCAAATAAAAAAGAGATGCGGAATAAATAATACTGTATTATGAGAAATTGTTAAATATTCTTAATTGATTAAGAATTAAGTAAGTAAATCTCTACTTCTAAAAATATATAGTTCTCTTAAAAATATTATCTCATTAATTAAAATATTTTACATCTATTTACATTAGGAATCTATAAGTACATATATTAATTGTTGAATAAATATAAACTATAACACGGTACATATAAGTCAATGTGCGATTGCAAAAATTCAAATATTCTAAACATTATAATATTCGTGTGAATTAATAATTCACAGAATATTGTTAGATTAAGAGATTGATTCTTCTCAAAACAGTTTAATGTTTTGTCATGC
>Ga0157363_1007723_pt1 | contig 10200 bp, 12 predicted proteins | sample AttsexASBM1_FD_111477 | JGI IMG/M metagenome (GOLD analysis project Ga0157363, IMG submission 111477) | Fungus gardens microbial communities from leaf cutter ant in Ribeirão Preto, State of São Paulo, Brazil - Atta sexdens ASBM1 | ecosystem: Host-associated > Fungi > Mycelium > Unclassified ...
AAATATAGGAAATAAGAATGCGGTAAAGGGATAAACACAAAAAACAAAAAAGAAATTAAAAAAAAAAAAAAGGTTTAAATTATAAACAATTTAAAAAAAAAAAAAAAAAAAAACAAAATTAATCGATCGAATAAAATTGGCGAGTTAAATAATAACAAAAATACGCGGTGATTTACAGGATTCTTTGGAACTGAGGAAGAAAGACATTTCTAATACTGATTATACGAATAAACGGTGTTTCACTAACTAAGATATGGGCGGCCCTCGTCGCGATCGCTTGAATCTCTCATCACGCTTTTACATAGAATTTATAATAAATGCAAACACTATATCTGTAATAAGCTATATTTATATGCACTTATCTCGGGGGAGGGCCTTTGTATATCGCGTCACATTCAATTATTTACAATTCCTGAGCTGCGGCAAAGAAACCTGGTCGAAAAATTATGTCTCTCGATCTCCATCTCGCCGCCGTCCGCTCAAAATAATATCCGCTGCGACCGTATCTCCCGGTGTGCTGTTGCTTTTCCTTTATACATTTACAAGCCTTGTAACTTCTATTGACACGTTGCTACATCCACGTACAATGACGATCGAGTACGACGAAAACTGAAAAGCCGCACCGAGCCCTTGCATGTTTGTAACGCTTACTCCTTCTTTCGTCAATGCCATGTGAGATCCTCGAGTTTGTGTACATGTGTAAAAGTTCGCTTTCTCAACTTTGAAGACTCAGAACGATTCAAGAAATTTCACGCGAAAAATTAGTTGCGTACATCTAAATTTATTCACGGATAGATATTCCAATGTCTAATAAATCCACGTCCAATAAATTAATGCAATCTAATAAATTTGTCACTTTTTAATTTTTTAGCTTCACGAATCTTTTTAAGTGGAAAATTTATGCAATTAGTATTCTGTTGAATATTTCTTAAGTTTTTCGCGTAGATTTTTAGAAAAAAAAAAAGTAAAATTTATTCTCTGAAAATAAGATAATTTGCATTTACTAGATAATTATTTTAATGAAATCTCTGATTAAGTAGATAGGGAGAATCTCACAGGTAAAATTTAATTCTTTCATATTCCATTCATTTGCGCTTTCTTCTAATTTCTGCAAAAATACGATGCCCACAGAACCTCCTGTACCTCTTCATACTTCTTTCGCATTTTTTCCCTTTCATTCTTTCCTCTCATTCTTTCCCTTTCTCGCACCCATTATATATTTCTTTCTCCTATATTGATTATAGCTAATGTTTTTCTCTCTCTTTTTCTCTTTCACGTTCTCGCACGCACCGTTCAAAAAAACTAAATATACAGATGTATATATTTATGTGAATGTGTGTAGGTGTATGTATGTTCCGCAAAATTCTTTCCAAAAACGCAATAGGAAAAAAAAGAATGAGTGTTCATGTATTTCGTTATATTTTTTACTCTTTTTTCCACGGTAATACAGACCTAATTAATTTAGAGAACACTTCATAACGTTTCCCTTTATATTATTTAATGTATTGCGCAGCATCGCGTGGATTGATTTATATAATTCTACTTTAAAAATGCACGAAACATGTGTAAAAAAAAAAAAGAAAACCAGAAATCATAGAAATGAGATGATTTCCGGCCAGACTTCGTGCATTACAAACGTATACAAATCGTTTTACGCTGCTTTTACGCGTACCCCCCCGTTTTCTTTTCAGCCTTCCATCTCTTTATTATTATTATTATAAAAAATTCAATATTGATTCTACAACGATAATTTAGAATTATCAGCAGGCCGATAGTACGAACAATGATAAATACACGAGACGCTACAGTTACGTACATGTGTATGTGGCTAGACCACGTGTATTTTTTGATCTTTTATGTTTACAGAAGAAAATTTATTTACCGCTGTCGATTCGTGCATGTTAAAAAAATGCGACCGCCACGCCACAGCCTAAAAATTTTTTTTTAGCTAAATGCAGTCGATTCGTTTTCTTCGCTAGTGACAACATAACATCGTAGTTATGAAACTGACCAATCATAGCTATTCCTCTAAAGAATGGATTAGCCAGTTACTAACTATGAATATTAAACCCGATTAAAGGTGTCTGTGTAACCGTAGTCAATGAACGCAGATGTAATTCATATTCGCAATTAGTTACAACAGGGAAATAACGCACGAGAGAATACAACGTAGAAAATACTTAATCGGAATTAGACTCTCCATTACATAATTATACACAAGAACGTTCTAAATATATTCGCAACTCGAATAAACTTATCGTAAACAGGATCGCTAAGGTACCATACCGAGCTCGTCCAAAAAATTAAAACTTAACGTACCTTTATTGTACCTTTCCATGATTTTTATATTGCTCATCCGTTTGAATTTAATTTTATATCGCGAGAATATAATTGAAAGAACATTCGCATAGAGCTTTCCTCTCCCTCTCTCTCTCTCTCTCTCTCTCTCTCTCTCTCTCTCTCTCTCTCTCTCTCTCTCTCTCTCTCACGCGCACACACACTCTCTCTCTCTCTCTCTCTCTCATTCTTTACCACTTGTCGCAGTTCTTCCATTCCACGAGATCAAGCGCGATTTAAACCGAAAGTACTTTCCATCGTTTCATCTTTCACTAATATTAAGAAAATGATAAAAAAAGAAAATAACTTAATAACTAAAGGAATCTCTGCTCAGCTCGTTTTCTCTCTCTAATAAATTAAACCTAAATTTGCATATTAACTAAAAAGTCTTGAAATACGATCGATCTAATTGGTCGGTTACAAAGAAAGACATATTCCATGAAAACGATTATTTATGCCAGAAATGGCAGATAAGTTTTCACGTACATAAAAGATAAAATTGGTCCCTTGCCTAATCGATATAATCTTGATTGACAATTCGTTTTACATGAGCAGAGATTGTGCGATAAAAAATTGATAGGATGAAACGATAAAAATAACAATCGGAAAGAGGGGATAATCGCGCCACAAAAGAACAAAATTAGGCGAATATATGATGAATGATCGAAACACAATAAAATATAAAATGAAGATAAAAAAGAAAAAAGTAAGAATTAAATATAGAATTTCACTTTGAAAGTAACACAAACGCTTAAAATCTAACAAAAATGTTTTTATCTTTCAAATGTCTTTTAAGTGAAATTTCGAATTTTTATGTTTTTTGTAAATTTTAATACATTAAGATTACTCTAATAGTAGCTATTTTTTTGCTTCTTTGTTTCTCATTTTTATATCTTATCGTGTTTCGGCCCAAAAGCGGAATCAAGAACGCATGAAGATTGTTCATGAGACATCGTATGGCATTGAGGAGTCCCGATGAAATACAGGTCGATTTGAAATGTGGGACTCCTCGGCAGAACCTATGATATCTCTTTTTACACTTCTGTATGTCTCACTGGCAGTGCCTTAGATCATGTGCTCAATGAAAATTTGGCAGTGCGCGATACATGAGCGCCAGGAGAATATCGCCGATCTTAAAGAAGACTATATAAATCTAATTAATCTTTTAAAGTTAAAAATAAATGATCTCTTCATTTAGATAAAGCTTGTTCTTTTTCGAAGAAAGTTCTGAATTGATATATATTAGTGTAATAAATTTGGAGTGAAACAACTTATATTTGTTTCTTATCAACTTGTTGCATTACTTGTTCACTTCAGAATTTACTTCGAAAAAGAATAAACTTCTAGACATACTTTCAAGGTATGAATAATTAATTGCCTTGAATTTACGAATGTTGTCCAAACATAAAAACTGAATTTAATTATAATTTAATTTTAATAAATAAATTCACAAAATGTTATGTTAATGAATCTTTCTTTAGAAGCGACGATATATACTCGAAGAATATACAAATTCAAAAACGGTGGCTGCGGCTAGGCCATGTGTGTGAGTATGTATGTATGTATAATGTATGTATGTACGTATAAAGAGAAAAGAGCCGACGATGAGTTTTTTAGAAGCACGATACGAACGAATATATGCTCGTGTAATAGAGAGAGATACTACGTTAGAGGCGCGTCGTTAGAACGACGGGGCTGGCAGTGCGTGATTCTGGCAGTGACGCGTTTATGTTCGGTGTTTATCTTTCGATTTCCTCAAAAGGAAGGAAAAATCCACCGCCGTATGCGTGCCGCCCTCGCGGGAACGCTGTGCTCGAAAATCAATGGATACAGAGAGATATACTTTTTTAGATAGCTCGCAAGTGGCTTGCTTTAGTGGCGATGGGTAGCAAACCTACGGTTGCGAGTATAGGATTCGTGTAATATGCCGTTTCGTTACGATAATTTCAACTAAGTATTTACATTTACAACTCGCGGCCTCGCGTTCGCGACGCGCCGTGCACGCCGCGTGCACGGAACACCCTCTCATACGCGGGCAGTTTGAGAAAAAGTATTTATCATTAAAATATCGTGGAACGGACGTGACAACGACGCATTATCGGAACGGCCGCTTCTTATTACATATCCTCCTTACTACATATTCTCGCGCGTCAGCTAGAGATCTATTCGATTATACACTTAAGCCTCAGGCATAATGCGAGGGAATAGTGATAGCGATAGGAATACCACGATTTCAATCTTTCAGAAATCGGATACTCCAGAATGCACAGTTTCTAAATTGAATGGTGTTATTTCTATCGCTGTTGCTATTCGTATTATGTCTGGGGTTTTACAATCGTACTTTACAATAATAGTAAGAATAATTAATTAATGTCGTAGAGTTCTTAATTACAATTATATTGGCAGTGTTTCTTAGCTGGTGTGTAATGACGTTCCGTCTTTGTCTGTGTGTCTCATACGGTCTCCATTTCTTTTCAGCCACTCGATCTCTCATACATATTCAATCAGCTCATTCTGATTTTCTCGTCAAACTCTCAGTCTCGTCTATTTTTCGATCAACTCTCACTCGTTCAATACATTCATACAATACGACATATATTCTTCTCCTTCGCGAGCTTTAATTTACATGAAGTTCTATTCGCTATGCATGCACACGTGCGCGGCGTTGCTCCACGATCATCCGCGAGAAGCTTGCGTGGTCGCAAAATTTATTTCTCTTTTTGCGAAGTCACGTACATGAATTGCGAGAGCAACAATATGACGCACGTCGCGCTCTTTGTTCAACCCATTCTTAACAAGTCCGTGGGAAATGTAACACAGCCTACGTACGTAATTTACCCCTTTTGAGGGTAACAGCTCATCGATTGTGGTTGCGCAGCATGTTTACTTACTCTCGTTTCTTTTCATCTTGACACTTGATTAAATTTTGCGCTCTTTAATGCGAGTGTATGCCAACATGCTACACGAGACTCAGCAGAAAGATAAAAATAACGCGAATGATGAAGTACACAAGAAATCGAACACATCTCGGGCGCGGAAACGAGGCAAACTCGATGCCATACATCTCTTTTTCAAAAAGCTCGGGCATGCCTCGGGCCTTGAGAATCACTCTTTTTTTCTTAATTTTGTTTTGTACATCGCCTCTCCGTTCCACTTCTATGAAAGAACGAAGAGAAATAATCCTCGATAGAAATCTCGGTGGCGTACGTATCGTCCGATTACTCCGCAATCTTTCAATTTCATGCCGAGGTTCCTAGCCTGGGAGACTGTCACCCTATTCAGGGAAATAACGGCGAATTCGGAGCATTATTACTCAGTCTCTCTCTCTCATACATACATATTTTCATTCGTACTCATTCGAATTCTCACCTAACAGTCTAAATACCCTTCTCCGATTTTCTCTCATACATTCCCGATACAGTCTTCTGCGTCCGCTTCGCGCTGTCCACGATCTTCCTCCGTCCTCTCATGTTTCTTCTTCTCGATTCTCTTCGTGTCATCGTATGATGACAGCCGACGCGAGTTTCTACCGAGTTGTAAATCGAGGTAGAAGCATCTTCTTTTTTCTTTTCCCTTCTCTTCTCTCTTCTTTCAAAACATCGTCGGAGATCGCCAAGATACTCAGTTCCCGGAAGTGCCAAGGGGCCGATGTTAGATATTAATTGAATCCTAAGGCCACCAGAGTGATTATCTTTTTATAAATTGTTAACTACCGCTTAAATATTTTGTCTGTGCACGACTTCTGTTTCCTTTGGCAAAACCAAATACGCAAAAGCTCCTCTTTGTTGCTTTCTTTTTTTTTGTCTTTGTCTACCATTACTACCGTTTTCACCACGCATTTGTCCCTGGGATCTTGATCACGGTAGAAGATGGTACAAAACGTATCCACGGTGAGGCACTTTCGAGGCCCAGACTTAGCGCTTCCGAAGCCGACGAGCGTCAAATTATGCGAGGTACTCGTGGCAGGGATTCGCATAGAACTAGCGCATTAGTAGATGTATCTATCGATAAATAACGACAATGTTCATTGCTGAGCAATATTCTCGTCCTCAAAACGGAGGACGGATGATCGTTTCTTTGTTCGTCCATTTGCTATCCCTTGTTCTTATCGCTACTGTCTATTACATCCTGAATTTATCTGTTACACGATTTCCTTCGACGATTCTTACTTTTTTTTAATTCGAGTCATATTGGTCATTTATCTTTAGATTAATTATCTTCTAAAGCGGTCTTTGTCTCTTTCGATACGTTTGGGTATTTCAGGTCGCATCGTCGTGGCCTTCGTCTTCACCGACCAGGAAGTGTTATAGACCGTGTCGTGCTCATGTCAACGGCAGCACTCTGTTCTTCTTCACTTCGAAGAAGGTTGAGATATCAGTGCTCGTTAGGTCAGTTCTGGTATCCGGCCGATCAGCCGGCATTATCACGAGTTTTTTACTGGTTTTCGACGCTGCTTCGCTCGCACCGTCGGCGGCGTGCAACCGCTTATCGCGGGATAGAGAGCCAAACTCACTTGTTCCGGATTACTAGCGGCTGCTTTGCGAATACCTACATGCTTTGTGCTTTGTACTTCGGATTCTAATACCCATTCATCCGGTTCTCTATAAAAAGCACACAACGATAAGAATCATCAGTCTTTTAGATATCCGTATAATCAGTTAAAGTTCATTTTTTAATAAGAAAACTTACATATCTTGAGGATACCATCGCAATAACACCTTCGTCTTTCCATCCATTTCGACTCTCCTCGCTAAAACCTAGAAGAGGAATTATATCGAAATAAGTCTCAGCGAACATTACGATGCTGCACAGTGCGATAATTATTACAGTGCGCTTATTATAACTTACTTGACTAGTTAGTGCCATCGAGTTTCCTGGCGTTTCAGCTAGTCGCCCCTGTGTCCTCGATGTCGCTAATTCCAGTAGCCTGTGCTGAAGACCTTCCATTACTCCCGAGTCAAAGTAATCAAAAAGTCTTGCTGCAATGATATTAATATGTATCATTTTTTATCAATCTATAAAACATTTTCAAGAGAAAAAAAAACAAATCTATAAACAGCATAAAATAGCGATACTCACCAGACCAAGGTTGTCGCCTATATCTAAGCTTCTTGCCATTCCTCCTAACGAGCTTGCCACCGTTCTCGCAACTACGTCTTCCGTTAGTGTTGCTCGTTTCCGGCTGATTGAAATGACCATTTACATGCCTCTCAAGGGCGGTCTGTAAATGAATATATAGATTAGTTTCTAAATATAATATTTTATTAAATATTATCAGCATATAAATGCAGTGCTGTGAGAGAAAAACACGCGCGTTACCTGAGAACTGAATCTGCAACCGCAACCATCGACAATGCATCGAAAGGGTTTATTGCCACCGTGAGACAGAACGTGTCTTTCCAACCATCGTCGAGAACATGAAGTTCTACCTTGTACCTTACATCCCTGCCATTGACAGACGAAATTGTCGCTGCCGGTTTGCGTGTTGATGTGCGCAGCCTATAAAAAATACACAAATTGTACACAAAAATTATATTTTATATTAATAAGTTGATTTTTCAAATAAAAAATACGAGGATCTGATCAACGAATATTTTCTGCAAAGATAAAAAATTTATGATAAAAAATTATGTGTTATGTACCTGTAAATGCTCCAAAAGACCACCCACTGACTCAAAGTTGGCTTCGCATTTATCCCAACGACAGATCCCGCTATCAGTAGCTTGAGATCTATCTTTCTCGGGCGCTCGTGCCGGAAATCGAATGGTGGTAGGTGCCGAAAGAATAGGCGACGGTTTCGATTCGCTACCTAAAGAGTCCTCTTCATCAACGTCATCTTCATCAACGTCGATCGGCGCCGATTGACCATCCTCATCCTTGTTGTTCTCCTTCGATGGCGAAGACAACCTCGAAATAGGGGATTCGTGACCGCTTTGCGATCTTAACGCTCCCAGAATACTTCCACAGCTGTTTGTTAGATTATTGTTCTCGTTCACGTGCGGTTTCGTCAAGATTGCCTTGAAGTCTAACGGTTCGCCTAATAGCGACGGGGCGGCAGTAGCGGGCGGAGAACTGCCCTTGGTTGAATTGATACTTACGTCCGAAGTTAATCTGTATTAAAAATTAAAAAACAGTCATTAATCAGGAAATAACTTTTACTTACCGTGTCCCATTTCTTTTGACTAAAAATGAATGAAAACAGCAATATTTAAAAAATCCAGCTACACGGAAAGTCTTAAAGATGTTTGAAGACGTTTTTAAGAAATTTCATTTTTGAAGTCTGAAATACGCCTTTGATACAGCTTTTTGAGACACACATGTTGCCTGAGAAACTCTCAATATACGCTCAATATACTCTTTAATAGCAAAAATTAGCTAGTTAATTGACTAACTAATCAATCAGCACTATTGCTTTAAGACATCGCAAAAATAAATCGTATATTTATACCTAAGGGATGAGATCTTAGGCAGATTTTTCAGTACGTCGTTCGAGATTGGCAGACTTGGCAGTGGCTTCGGTAGCTTCTTGTCTATCTTGCCATTGGCCCTTGGCACAATGACCAGCGGTACCTTTTTCGTCGACGATGACGTCAGTGTTCTCACTTCCCAGGGCTCGTTGGTCACAGTACTGCGGTTTGTGTTGGACGACACGGTCCCCAAGTACTTAGCGAGGCCGCCTTTATTCCTCTGCACCATAGGAGGCCTTCGAAATTCTGAGCTTTTCGCTACCAATACCATTTCGTTCGTTTTCTTTATCTATCAACATAAGCATAACAAAAAATTTCAATACTATTTACGTAACAAAGGCAGCTTATATTAGAATTATTGTGTATTGAAGACAATTGAAAAAAAAATATGCAACTTTTTTCAAAAGAGATCAAAATAAAATAATAAATGACATTAGACCGACGTATAATAGAACTAATTATAAGTAGAAAAATGTTTTACTCGGTCTGAGCTAGATTTTAGTGCCTAATAATATTTCAATTTAAATTTACATATTCAGTTTACAAAAATAAAGTAACAAGTTTTTGTGACTGTTAAATAATGTTGTACTAGTTATTAATTATAAACACTATTCAATATTTATATAGGTGCCCTCAATATTTTTTGATAAATATTTCAATATTAAAGAACGATGCTTCTTTACCGAAGCGAGGTCACTATGTGGATCACGATAAGAACGACATCGAAGTAATCGTATATTAGACAAAAACATTGAGCCCTTATCATAAAACTCTGCATTATGACAAATAATTTATCATATTTCTTGTATCGATGTACAGTGATATTTGCTTTGTCTAATGTTAATTTAACCTCGTAGATACGTTTAACGTTAAATACGGTGCAATGTGAATGCGAATTATCGAGAACGCGTCATGTTAAATTGTCGATCGATAGAACGAGAACAGTTTCCGCGAATTAATATCAACCTATTGGAAAAGACCTATACGCGCGAGCTTGTTAAAAAAGGCTAATTCAATATCCGATAAATGCGTGTTCGCTGATAAGATGAGTATGTATCTGAAGTGTTCGCGCGAAGCAAAGCCGGTCGATATCTTCAACACTTCCGTTGTAACATTGGTTTTAATCGAAGAAATATTTTCTTTTGCTACTTTTCCTTTAATTGACTTCTGCAATTCTGACGAATCAAAAGTGCAAATCAAAGTCGCTTTGATTGAAACAAACGATGAATATTAATGTATAGTTTCGCTCTAATCTTAAATATTTCTGCAATCTTTAAATTAAAATTTAGCTGAAGTTCAGACTAAAGAAAATGCGAGCATCCATTTATTTGCACTTTTGAAATTAAAATTTAAAAAATTTTAAAATCTCATAGAACTTTCTTAGATTCCAAGATCT